>OFHA01000709.1_pt1 | contig 27410 bp, 22 predicted proteins | sample 1521891 | NCBI WGS metagenome assembly OFHA01 (sample SAMEA3504089, study PRJEB24116) | mouse gut metagenome | biome: mouse gut; feature: mouse-associated habitat; material: faeces | place: Denmark | collected 2011
GTCAGCCACACAGCAAGCATGAAACATAACCTTAATTAAGTTGGATTATACTAGTATATAAGTATATATGGAGTTCCCTGGATTCCCCCACACGTGCCACTGTTGGCTTTGCGGTCTGGAATAGCCAATATCTAAGCCTGTCTATGTTCTCTGTGGCCATCTCCTGGTCTCTCCCCCTGTGTTGCATTACTCATATATTCATTAATTTTGCAATTACTTTTTCAAGCAACATAGATATCAATATCACAACAATAATTGATAAAATTATCACAATATAGGAACTTATATTGTATTTCTGTATAAACCCAAGAGCCTGTATATGCAAAATATAAATATATAAAGAACATTTCCCAATACTATTTATAGGATTCCAGTAAATACGAAACGGAATTGATTTATAAATAAACCATACACCTCCTGCAAAAGACATACCTGCTATTATTTTAAATAAATCATGCAATAAAATTTCGTCTATTTTTGAATATATAAGAGATACGATAACAAAACACAGAAATAACAAAATGGCTAAATATAAATTATTTATTTTAATATTCCTTTCATGAACCGCCAAAAAAACTCCTAAACAAAATACATAATTTGTTAAATACCACCATTCCTCACATCCCATTAAGGCTAAACTAATATTCAAAAGGGAAACAGACAAAAATAAAATAATTTCATGATATTTCTTAAAAAATTTCATAGAAAGATAAAAATAGCAATAGAGAAAAAACATTATAATAACATACCAATAGTCTATACCAATAAAATAATAAAACCAATCCTTTAGTGACATTTGACTACTTGGCTTACCTACGTATACAAGCGACAAAAACTGCATTATCATAAAGGGAAAATAAAGGCACTTGATTCTATGTAAAAGAAAAATATAATTTAAATTTTTTTCTTTTATAGAATATACTAATCCATAACCAGAAACTAAAAAGAAAATTGCTACACCATATCTACCTAATTTACTAAGTAAATTCCATGTCCTGTTTTCATTTAATCCGTATATATAATTAGAATAGTGAGCAACAATCACCATCATGGTAGCAATTGAACGAAGAAAATAAGAATCCTGTTTTCCAAAGCTTTGCTTACTATAATGATAATCTCCTGATTTTATTATTTTAGGAACCCTTTCACATTGTATTGGTACATTACCCCCCCCCACCACACACAACAATGTTGAATTGTATGTCCCCAAACAATAGACCAAACTCATCCTCGTAACATCTAAATTTTTATTTCTTCCATTCGCTTTCATATATAATTAAGACCCTTTCTAAATTTCCTTCCAAATAATTCACAAAATTTAAGTACAAAGTTTATATCTGACAAAAACGCTTTGATAACAGAGAGCAAGCGAATTGTTTCGTCTTCAGATGGTGCTAAATATATCAGAAAAGTGACTCATGTCAATCTTTTGCTCCTTGACATGAGCTCCAAACAGGCTAGTTGCTAATGCCTGTAACAAATACTGACAGAATTTTTTCCAAATTATATTAGAATTAACAATAAATATGGACTTGAGACTCGCTATCGTCGAAAAAAGCTCGAACACCCACCACGTCCTACTAATTTGTCAAAGAAAATATTAAAGTTGCTATAGCTTTGCAATAATATGCCCGCAAATATTTCCTTCCAATGGTAATAAAAAAGTTCACTATACGATGAAAAAACTCATAAAAACTAAAGATAACACCTCACGTAATCATACATTACTATGAAGAAGTCTATTCCATGGTAGATAGACTCTGTGGTTACCCGTTCCTAGTACTGCGTCCTCGAAAAACATGCGCAAAACCTACTTTATGTTCTTTTTCTTAGAACCAAATAGAAAGAATTAACGTCATTTACTATAACATTTATTTCTTTATAATTTTAGCCGCCACCCAACTATATGCACTTTGAAACTCTTCTGTTCTTCTATATACCAATAAATAAATTAGATTAGAAAAAATTAGACATACAATTACGCGAATCATCATGCTTCCTATTCCATATTCCCCGCCTGTAACCTCAGTAGTGTAATTGCATATTCCATATGTAATTAGACACTCCATCGCTGTTATTAACGCATATTTTATCTGTTGAAAATAGAATTCCAAAGCTTTTCCATTTTTAAAATAAAATCTAAAAACTAATCTTTCTGAATATAAAAAATTCACTAAAAACAACGAAATCAATGTTCCCGCTATTATGCCATTCACTCCCCATATCTTCCCTAATATAATATTTAAAATCAAATTTAAAAATGCTTCAATAATAGTACACTTTTTGTAATGCGACCATAATCCAACCGCATTGTAATATACGCTCTGCATATCCCCCATCGTTAACAAATAAAAATACATACAAAATAAAATAACTGAAGACAATGGCAACAAATTATCCTTTCCCATCCAGAGATACATAAATGGTTGATAAAGACAAAGGAGACAGGTTGTGCAAACGCCTGATATCCATAAATACATAAAATTAAATCTTTTTAAATCATTATAATTCTGCTCAACAGTTTCAGTTTGAATGCTATTACCTACACCAGCCAATATCGCCTGCACAACAATACCCAATATAGAAATAATCGATTTCATAATAAAATAATAGTTAGAATATATTGCAGACATAGCCAATCCTATAAAAGCAGATATAAAAATACTATCAAAACTGTTTCTTGTAACAGCACACAGTTTTGTAATCATAAGCCCTGATACTTTTTCTCTTAAATCATTCTTCACTTCCTTTGATACATTCCCACAACAAATATATTGCGGAAAAATTTTCTTTGTCTCAAAAGCGGTTAACAGATTTATTGCAATAGTAAACACTGGAAGCATAATAACATATGCATAATAATTTCTCCATTCAATCAAAATTACTATCTGCATTATGTACATTGTCCCTTTTACCAAAGTTGAAATATTTTGGATTATATCAAGTCTTTGATGAGCACTTAAAATAGAGCTTCTATATCCCATAAAAAAATAACTTACACAACTATTCATTAAATACATAATATATAATATATATATATTAACTTCAGCAGGATAAGAATCTTTAATAAAATATTTCAAAAATGGCACTATAATAATACCCATCCCTAAAACAATCGCACCTATTGCAAAATACATCTTGCGAAACAATTTCAATAGGGCGCATATTGTATTTCCATCTCCATTGGCAATCGGTTTATACATACAAAATACAACAGCAGAACTCAATCCCAATTCAGATAAATTCAGTACTTCCAAAACTGAAACAAATAAACCGTCTAGCCCAGCATATTCCATTCCCAACACTCGTATCAGTATTGTCCTCAAAATAAATGGAAATATCATCATAACTACTTTATTGAGCGTTCCAAATATTATATTTCTAATGGCATTCCATGTTCTATTTAATCGTATTAGTCCTCTTTCTTCCATCCTATTTCTCTATCGGTGTATACCCAATCAACGCAATATTGGTATACCATACTTCATTATCATCTAACTCATAACAGTCCAATTGCGGAAAATCCGTCTCTATTTTTTCACTTCTCTTATAAGTTATAATAACATCATCTGCTTGTACATCCACAGGATATTCATCATCAATTGTATATTCATAGAAATAAAATTGTAAAACAGAACAAATATACCAATTAGAATCAATTTGTCTATCATCAAAAGCATAAATCTTCCCAATATCAGCTCCCGACTCCTCCAAACAACATTTCTGTTCATATGATGTTAATACCATAGAAGATATACTCTCCATAATATATTTATTATAATTTTCATTTGCCCAATTATATCCTATTACCATCAATAAAACTATCGGAAAAATTGAGTATCTACGATTTTTTTTATTACAATAAATAACTAATGCCCATACAACAAATATCATACTCACTAAAATGGATTTGTAATAAAATTGTTCAGTGACCTTTTCACTTCTGTCTGTTAAATAGGTAAACAAAAAAGAACCAGCAGATGTATTACTTTGTATAATCGGAACTATCATTTTAACAAATCCAAGTACTACCATTATCCACACACAAAGAGATTTCTTTATACAATCTTGATACTCTCTTTTACTAGCTAAATATATCCCTGTAAAAAGAAACGGCATTGAAAACACATTCCAGTATCGCACATAGCACATCGATTTATAACCATACGCCTTTCCCTTCTCCATAGTATCCCACGTATTATACATATCCATAAACCAATCAGATACTAGAAATGCAGAAAATGCCGCTCCCATACTTAGAACAGATATAAGAAGCACAATATTAATATAGATATTTTCCTCCATCTGCCTCTGTACTATAATTCCACAAAGATATTTCAACACCACAACAAGAGCCAGTAAAAAGAGTCCACCAGTCAGTAACGATTGTACACTTATATGCCCTATCACCATATCAAACCATATTTTCCATGTTTTTACATCTTTTATCAAAATGTGCATCGTAACATTTACAGAGGCATTCCTTAATCCTTCTCCTGATGTATTCCAGATATAATTTTGATACATATTTATTAATACTTTGCTAAATCCCAACAACGGAATTACAAGAGTTGATAATAAAAGTGAGATTTTTCTTCTATACAAAAATAACCCAAACAAAACTAAAGATGAAGCAATAAGTATAATCAAAGCCCTTGTATGAAGAAAAGAACTCCAAAAAGCAGTTACTATATATACAAAATTCCATTTTATACATTTTCCCGTTTTTTCTATATGTTCTATTATCTTACATAAAAATAAGATAATAAGCCAAAAAAAAATGTCTAAAACTACATCATTTATAATATTAGCATCATCGTTCGGATGTAATGGAAAAACACATATCAAAGAAAGCATCATTAATTCTAATTTTGAAGAAAACTTATAATAATGATCTCCTATATAATATGCAATACCTGATATTAAACTTCCTCTTAACACACGTGTCACTATTAAAATAGTTCTATAAATTGTTATTGGCGATAAGTGCATCTTAAATAATGGTGCAAACAAAGAATAATATCCAAATCCGTAGTATCCACTTCTATCAATGACACCACTCCAATCAAACCCTGCCAACGATGCAGCCCCCACTATTGCTCCCAATTCATCTGTTGTAGTATGCAAAGGATACACATCAACAAATGAATATACTAAAATAACATTGGCAATCATCATCATTCCAATTATAGCAAATACTTCATTCTCTTCTATGAACTTTTCTATTTTATTAGCTACCAAACTATTCTTTAAATTCATCAGAAACGTCCTTTTATCTTAAACATTCTTCCACAACTCTCGTAAAATTTGTTGCTGTATTTACACAATCAAATGTTTTCATGGCATATTTTTGTCCATCTCGAGCTAGTCTTTTATATTTTTCTCTGTCTACAGTAATCCGATATATAGTGTTAATAAATTCATCCTCCCTTTCAAAAGCTATACCATTAATTTGATTCATGATAATTTCAGATGTACCACTTGAATATCTTCCTATCACTAAACAGCCAGCAAGCATACCTTCTACAGTTACTCTACCAAATCCTTCTGCCCTCGAATTCATAATCAAAATATCTTTCTGAGATAATTTAGTCTTCATATCCATACAAAATTCTCCAATGACAACTTGTGATTCTAAATGATATTTTGATATGAGATTTTTCATCTTTTGTATATATTCCTTAGCACCAGCTCCAACAAATTCCATCTTCCAATTCTTGATTCCTCTTTGATTTAATTGGTATAACATTTTTATAGTATTTAATGTTCCCTTTCCATCCGTAAATGATCCTGACTGTATAAAAGAAATCTCCTCTTCTATTAAAATATCATGTTTCTTAATGTAATAATCCTGCAATGTAAAACCATCAAAAAATTGTATGGTATTTTGCAAGTTATAATTAGTTGTATAATATCCTTCTATTGCCTTAGAAATAAAAATCACATAATCCGAAGTTTCTAATAAACTCTTCATTCGCTTTTTATTTCTATATTCGGAATTATGATCAGCTTTCATAAATTCTCTTACATAATATATATGTGGCACCTTTGCAATTTGCGCTGCCCTAGCTCCAACATCAACTCCTGTAGAATTAGAACATATAATATCAAATTTTACTTGTTTTATGAACTTCTGTATTCTTTTCACCGAAAACATATTTAAAAAATCTAAAATATAATATTTTAAAGAATACTTCTCTGATATTGATTTATAATTTCTGCGATACCATATTTCCTTATAGTTTATTCCATTGCTCTCCAACAATTTAAATGCTCTTCCTTTATTCCATTTTTTATAAGGAATAAGAACCCACACATCAATATTATTATAGTTACGTAATCCCTGTATCATATTAATTAATGATATTGTAGCACCACCTATATCAGATTCATGAGATACAAAAAGAATTTTTATTTGATTGAAAGTTTTCCTATCCTCTTCTCCAGCATTTAACTTACTTATTATAATATTACTATCTCCTACCTCTTTACCCATCTGTATTATCTTCCCCATCCAGTATCATATATATTTATATCATTTTTATTTAATATCTTAGTAAAAGTTTTATTTTCAATACACTTAGATTATTAACTTTTAAATTGATTTTAGCGTTACTTAAAAGTGTATCAGTACTTCATAGATACAATAATTTAAAAGTTTAATGTATCTGATAACAGAGTGATTATACAATTATTGAAATATTGCCTTAAATAGTTGAAAATATAATCTATAAAGTAAAGTTATCCAAAAATGTCTGTATTAATAACAATAATAACAAGCCTACAGCTCCATACCTAAAAATCCTGAGAAATCAAGGAGTTCCGGAAATTCATAGCCTACCTGATTAGGTATACTATCACAAAACCATTTTTCTTGAAAACATTGATTTGATGGTATTTTTCAGGCTATAGCATACCTAATTTGAAATCATTACAGATTATAGCTTATTAAAATAACTTTTAAAAATAAATTGTATCACGACCACTGGCTCAACCACCAGCTGTGCTAGGGAATTTAGATTTGTTTCATTAATTCCTACTTCATCTGTCTTAAAATAGCAAGAATTGCTTTCAGCTGATTATCTGTATAGAAAATTTCTTTATCAATAGAATTCTTAGTAAAAGCTGTAGTTGCAACTTTTTCTATGTGCCTTATTTTCAAATCGGGATTATACATTACTCTCCAATTATTCTTCATACATCTTAATAACAGCAGAGTCTCTTCCCCATACAAAAATGTTAACTCTTCAAATGCAATTCTACATCTTTCAATATACAATGGAGAAAAAATTAAACATGAACCTTGCAATTCCACATTTTCCTGCTTACAGTCAGCCAATATCTCCCTTTTTTTACTTATTTGGTTTTTTATATACTTTCTATATATAATAAAATTATCAGGCAAATTTAATTTTTTATGAATACGCAAATATCTACTAAACAAATATCTTTTAATAAACCATTTCTTTACCTCTTTCTCAGTCATAATACGACTTTTCATTGGGCTTTGATGTACACCTTCTAAATTTATTACATCCGGACCCAGAACGTAGTAAAATGAATCCCTATAACATTCAATAGCCTTTTCCACAAAATCCTTTTGAATAATCTCCGTATCATTATTTATAATAATTATATATTCAGACTTTAACTGCTCTCTAGCGTAGACATAACCAATATTATTTCCCGCTGAAAATCCTATATTCTTTTTCAAACATATAACTTTAATCTTTCTATCATCTGCATGTAATCTTATTAGCTTCTCTCCTGTCCCATTATTTGAACCATTATCTACAATCACTATCTGATAGTTTTTGTATGTTATCCTATTTTGAATTGATTTGATGCAGTTTTGAGTTTCGCTCAAAACCAAATAATGCAGTATGACAAATGTCACCTTGCTTGATTCTATCCCAATCACTATACTTTCTCTCCATTTCAGGCTCATGTATCATAAAAGCTTCTGATAAAGCTCATAAACCTTATCCGCGCATTTTTTTCTGGAATACTTGCTAGAGGCATCTTCATAACCCTTTTCTGCAATATTTCTACTTTCTTCATCATGTTCTATTACCCATTTGAGTTTTTCTGAAAAGTGGATTGTATCATTATATTTATAAAGAATTCCATTTTTTCCATCTTCTATTAACTCTGGATTTGCGCCCGTATCAGACGCTATCGTTAGAAGTCCAGCAAGCATATATTCAATCGTACATCTCCCAAATCCTTCTTCCTTCGAACATGTAACTCCTATATCATATTCTGACAATCTTTCGTTCAAATTGCTTTGAAAACCTAAAAACCTGACTTGGTTTTGGATCCCATTTTCCTCTATTACCTGTTCTATCACTTTCCGATAATCAAAATAGGCATCTCCTATAATATCTAACCTCATCTTTCTCTTAATTTCATTTGGAAGATGCGCAATCGCTTGAACAATCTGCAACTGTCCCTTATTAGGTTCTATCCGACCGATAATAACTACTTTTATATTACCATCACTTATCTTTCTATTTTTCTTAACAATATTTTCTGTATCCATACCATCATAAATAACACATGACAAATTAGGTAGAAGACCCTGTTTTATCCATTCCCTCTGAACAATCTTGGAAATCATAATATACGCATCGGTGTTTTGATTCATATATTGTATACACTTTTTTTTATAAAAAATTATGTTAAAAGCTTTTTGGGTTTCACGGACATGCCAGACATGCTTAATATTATGTTTTCTAGCAATAAATGCCCCTATATCCTGCCTATTGGTATTGGAATGAACGATATCAATTGTTGAAAAATCAATAGGTAACTTCATAACTCTCCTTTGTGTTATTCCACCTAAGAGAAACAAAAGATATTTGACTATGTGTTTCATCAATGTTAATAATTTATGACTATATGGCGAACCTGCCATAATATCTCTATACCAAACAGAATAGTTTTCAATCCCCTGTCTATCACAATAATCATTTAAATCACTGTGCCTTTTTGTCAAAAGAATTGGTTCCACATTAAGCTCATCTTTTAAACCTTTAATCAATGTCATCATTGATTTAGGCGCACCATATTTATATTCTCCACTTGATATAAATAAAACCTTCATTATATTTTCCCTTCACTAATCAACAATTCTTAATCTTTATACCACATTCCTTCTGTGAAATAATTTTATGAGTAAATTTCAAAATTATATATTTTAAATAATAAAACAGCTTAGTCTACCAAACGTCTCGCTTTCCTGAATCAAATATTAATGTAAACTTTTTATACAGACCATCAATTACAATATAAACAAGTTATAAATTAGGCTACACTGCTGTGCAATAAACCGAACCAGGCTTTCAGGTTTATGTATGTTCAGACCATCGCACACAAACGTCCATGATACCTCCAAATCTGTCCCTACCAATGCACGTATGGCGTCCGCGAAATCCTCCTCTGTACATGTAGGGTTCAAGTATGAGGGCATACGCCCCGTGGCAACGTTAAAGAAACCGATCAGGCTTGTTGTCCCATGACAGATGTATTCAAATTCCATACGTGCCACTTTCACGGAAATTACTGGCTTGTCCGGGTATTACTCCAATGCCTGAATCCCGGCCATCTCATCTACAGATTTAGCAGAAATGGTATCCACGATCCCTACCTTTATGGCAGTATCCACCAGCAGGTTCAGGCTACAGTGGTGGCTCCATACCCCAGCTCTTCCGGATTACGGCAGGCAGTCTAAGGATTTTTATAATCTGTCCGATCATATAATGCATGAGCTGTCCGGGACATGGGCTGTCATTGAGGAAGGCGGAGACAGCTTTTTCCAGGCCTGAAGGGTCTTTTTCGGTAGCCTCCTGCAAAGGAGGGAGCTTTTTAAGGAAACGACTACGCCATTTACTGACAGAATCCTGCTCAAGGCCTACCTAGTTCGATATCTGCATGTTTTCAAGGCCATCCGCAGCCAAAAAGATTATCTTCGCACGCTGTACCTGGCGAGCCAAAAAAGTTCTGCTTTGGGCGAATTTAGAAAGAATGGGGCGGCATCAGGTATGATAACAGGGGCTACAACAAATGGCATATGGATAGTCTCCTTGTGTTTTCTTTCCATTATGCCATATATCAAGAATTTTTTCTATAACCTTTTTACTTAAAAATTAATGCAATGATGTACTAACAGAACGAGTTAAAATACAGTAATAATGTCTTCTTAAAACATAAACCATATCAAACCCATCTTAAAAATAACACCCACATTAATCCTTTTCATTATCTAAATCAGCTATATCTTCAAATCCAACATTTTTTCGTAATCTATTTTTTTTTCCTTCTTTTTGTTTCTTTACCTGAATTGTTGATATAATCCCAACAGCAAAAATAGCAACCACTAATAATACTATTACTACTCCCCATATCCTAGACCTCTTTGCCTCTGCCCGATACCTCTCCACTTCTTCTACCACCAGTTTTGCTTCAGCTATTTCTGCTTCCATCTCTGCATCTAAAGCCGCCACATCAAGGTTCACTTCCTGTAAATTTTCTTTCACATCCACGGGAATATATCCGGTTTTCCCTTGGTACAATACAATATACCATCCATCCTCAGTCTCACCTGTGATAAAAATAGTATCTCCCACTTCATATGTAATAATTGTCTCTGCACTATCATCCGGTGACGCTTTCGCTTCTACCCTTTCCTGCGCTGTCATGAATTGATTAAGAGAAGTCACATCCCCGCTAATTTCCCCCTGTGCCATCACCATAACCGGACGGCACATAACCATGAAAACCATTGCAACCAACATTCTAAAAACCAACATTCTTTTCTTCATCTTTTACAGACTCCTTTGAATAAAAATTTATTTTTACACTGGTTACTTTTTCTCTTTCTTCCTTATAAAAAGCAGCCATCACAAAAATCATAAAATAAACCAACAATGTCCCCGCATCCGGCGTCCAGAACAATAACTGCAACAAAAAAACATATGAGACCAAAATAAATAACCCTGTCTGAGGCTTTCCAAAACTGTAGTTTTTCTGCATACGTATCAGCAACAGCACCGCCATTACAAATATCAACAGTCCGCTAATCACGCTTTCTTCCATACTAAATACAAATCCACTTTTCCCTCTCCTAACTTCTTCTACCAAAGGAAATGCGAATCCTGCTATAAATGAAGCGATCTTTTCACCTGATTCTCTCCACCTGTCACCACCTAATATTATTCCGGCAAACAAAACTCCAATCAGCTTTAATAAAAAGTGAAACTGCCTCCTCATTTTCCTTAACACAAGCTTATTAAGGTCAATCCCTTCCGGAATCTTGTCCCAATAGGTGAAAAAAAACGCCCCACCTATGGCAAGAAGCAATTCCAAATATACACTGTGTTCCAAATCAAAGGACAATGGTACCTGAAATAAGCTGGTATAATTAGCAATCAAACTCATGTTACTAAGAAAAAAAATATAACAGAAGAACAACTGCATATCCCTTTTCACCAGCTCAGCTGTTGGACGGAATAAAACAGGAATTCCAATAAATACTGCCCCCATCAGCCAAAAACTAACAATATTGTGATTAATAAAAAGAGCAAAAAAACTGACAAGCGCCGATGCAAAGTAAAATCCTGACCTGAACTTATCCCTGCCCATACAGTATTGATAAGTACTCACAATGCAGGGAATCAGCAGGTAGGAAGCCGCCCTTCCAGAGTTCCCAATCATTCCACCTGCCAGCCAGGAAAAGTTCATACTACACACATAGCATAACAAAAAGATACATATTATAATTAAATTCGCATATAAAATAACATCCAAATACCACTTTTCAAACAGCTTAAAAGAAGAAAACCAGAAATACAGCGTTGCCAATACTATCATCAAAATATTAAAATTATAATCTGTTTTTTCTTCTGTTGAAATCGTCAAAAGCTTACCAAGAACTACAAGCAGCTCCCACCCAATAATTGCTAAAGCAACATAATCTGCAAAATACTTTATACTGCGAAGCTGGCTCTCATTTTGGTAAATGAAAACAATTTGAAAAACAGCTCCTATTACACATAGCAATAATAGCAAGAATACGGATAATTCAACACCGCCAATATCAACATCCACATGAACCAACAAAGATATTCCTAACAATACCAAAAGAAATATTTTTGATATCTTTTCTATTGACATTTTCCCAATCATTCTGTCTTCTCTTCCCTATTTTAACCCTCTTCCACTTCCTGCCATGGTCTTGCCTCATCCTTGCCCAGAACACGATAGGTCCTCACTGTCTCTTTTTCCAGCTTCTGCTGCATATACAATGCATCATACTCTGTCTTCCTTGTATGATATTGTGTGTCCTGAAGCAACTTTCTATTCGCAGCAATCACATCTGCCATCAATCCAATCATCAATGTTAGAAAACCAATGATAATAAGCGTACATGCCAGAATCAAAGACTGCACATGTCCTCCTGACTTTCCAACCGCCATATAATAAAGAAACCGAAAACCAATCAGCATCCCCACTGTAATCGGCATTGCCGCCAAAAAGGTAAACGATTTTAATGGCTTATACATCATATACGCCCTCACGATGGTCAGCATGCTCTTCTTCACATACCCCCAGATACTGCTGAACAGCCTGGAAGGCCGAAGCTCTCCATTGGTATGCACCGGCACGCTTGTAATCGCAATCTTCTCCCTGCCTGCCTGTACAATGGTTTCCAATGTATATGTATAATCATTCACCACATTCAGCCGCATAGCCGCATCCCTGGAATAAGCCCGGAACCCGCTTGGCGCATCCGGTATATCTGTATTAGACGCCTTGCGCACCACCCAGCTTCCGAAATGCTGCAGCTTCTTTTTAATAAACGAAAAATGCTCAGTCTGGTCAATCGGCCTTGCCCCGATCACCATGTCCGCCTTGCCGTCCAAAATAGGTCGTATCAGGGTGGCAATATCATCCGCACAATACTGATTGTCCGCATCTGTATTCACAATAATATCCGCACCGTTTCTCAGGCAGCCGTCTATGCCTGCCATAAATCCTTTGGCAAGCCCTTTATTCTGTTTGAAATTCACTACATGATGAACCCCCCACTTTTTCGCCACCTCCACGGTATTATCCTTGCTTCCATCGTTAATAATCAGATATTCAATTTCATCAATGCCATCCAGTTTCTTGGGCAAATCATTTAAAGCAATCTCTAAGGTCTCCGCCTCGTTAAAACATGGAATCTGAATAATCAGCTTCATACCAACACCTTCTTCACATATCCTGGTCATAGTACAGGCAAAATGTGTTTCCTCTCACTTTTTTCTCATACAATTCCTGCAGCCGTTCATCCAGTTCAGTCTCCACATAGGTAACCAGAAACCCATCTGGTTTTGCTGCTTCATCCAATATTTCTTCCTCTATCACATGGATCGGTTTCTCTGGAAGCTGCATCTGCAGAAAATCTATAAATTCCGGCTTTCCCTCATTCAGATAATAAATCTCATCATTTTCCTTGCCGCTATCCTTGATAGCATCTACGATTATAAAATTCTCAAAATTAGAGACATTTACTCTATAAGTATAGTGGTTGCTGATTTGAATCCCTGCAATCACTTCCGCCAGAAGGATCCCTGACAAAAGCCATTCAGTGCCTGTCCCTTCCCTGGCAAACCTGACCAGCAAACTGACCAATAGGATCATCCCCACTCCCAGCAGCCATGTATCCCTGAAAAACAGGAAAACATTAAAATCCTCTTCCCGAATCAAATAACTGAGGCCAGCGGCATGATAACCGCGCATCCCATTACGGTTTTCTGCTTCAATTACATTCAAAAGCAGTATTGTCATAAATCCGGTAATCCCTGCTATTGAAGCCGTTATTGAAATCCAATGCCGGCTTCCCAGCATCACAGCCGCTCCCACGGCCATCATCACAGGAACCAATAGCTCATTGTACCTTCCATATACCAGGCAGTCAACAGAACCCGCCCGATACATATATATACTACAAATCAAAACTTCCCCAGCCACCGCCAGCAACAGGAACACTGCGCCCCACTGCTTAAGTGCTGTCCCTTCCTTTTTCAATATCCCTTTCAACAGTAGGACTGCTTCCTTCATACACCAGCCCAAAGCCCAGTAAAATAAACCAAAGCTGGATATCCCCAGGTAATACAGCTTTCCCATAACTTCCTTTAATAGCTGTATCATCCCTTTAACGGTTAAGATCTGTTCAAATTTCCCCCACTGATTTCCATAATCGTTTATGGCCAGGGTACTATCTTCTGCATAAGAAAACACTTCCAGGACAGTATAATTTTTTAGCTGTAGCGCCATACCTCCCATCAACGCCAGCACACCAATCATCACCAGAAGCTGCTTTCTCTTCCCCGCCCTAGTGATCCCCCAGACCATACAGGCAATCACACAGGCAATCACTACTCCCACTGTGCGCATATGTACGCAATATATATAAATAAGTGAAACCGCTAGCAAAGCTGCTGTCAGCACTTTCGGCCTTTCTATAAACCAGAGAAACAAATATGTCACTAATGCAAACATAAAAAATAACAGTGCTTCTGCCATAGTCATCTGCATATAAAATATCCATGCCGGATAAAGAACCGCTATCCCGCCGATAAACGTTCTCTGCACCTTATTTGTTTCCGGAAACATCTTTTTGCAAATTCCCTGCAACAGGAAAACACTGCCACACATAAACAGCATATTAACAAATACGGCAATCCGGTAAGCAATCACACCGTCCGGTGCCCATCTCAAAATCGGGATCAAAATCAAGCTATAACCAAAAGAATAATATGATCCCAGAGAAGCAACTTCTGACCAGTCGTATCCCACAGCGTTTGCCGCGCTTGCCCAATAACCAAACTCATCTGGATAAAGGGAAAAGCTGCATATTTTCTGAGAGCCATACTGGTAAATACATAATAAAATCAGCAAAATCAATATCTGATAAATATTGATATTTTTTGTTTTCAAGGTATTTGATACTTTCTCTTTTAGGGAGAAGCTGCCTGGCAAGGCAGCCCCTCTCTGGCATTTTATTTGGTTTAAGTCCACTAATTAGTACCTGATGATAGCGTATGCGCCTGCTCCGCCTGTGGTATTGAAGGTAATCGTGTTAGGATTCTCATCAAGGTCAGGAAGAATAGTCACAACACCGCCTGCACGTACACGTACCATAGCAAAAGTAGCGCCACCCTTTGCAAAGTTTCCAGGGATACCTAATGCAATGCTGATTTCAGCGCCATCGCTGGAAAGAAGGCTGTACTTGCCGCCTGCCATCTTACCAAGCTCAATGTTAACCATAGGGCCAACAGTAGCTCCCTGGGAAGCAGCAGCCATGTCGATTGCCTGTTTTGCTAAAGTGCTCTTCTTAGGATCAAGGTTAGAGAACTTTGCATAAGGAACTTCGCCGCCTGTAAGGCCATAGCCCTGTGCAATTGTTGTTACGCTGGTGGTAATAGCGGTTCCGTTTACGCTTGTTGCAAGATAAGATCCGCGTGTGCTTGTCTTAACCCCTGCAACAGAGCTTGTGTGGGGAACCTCTGCTACTGTTGAAATTGTGCTTCCTTCTGAAGAACTTCCAGAAGAAGCAACAGATGTACTGGACTCAATGATCTCTTCTACAATTGATTCTGTAGAACCTGTCGTTGTAGTCGCTCCAACGCTCATCACGGGAGCCATTACAAGTGAGACAGCCAATGCGCCAGTAAGCATCTTTTTGATGATACTTGCTTTCATCATTCTCTCCTCCATTTCAAATGTGTATTTGCGGACCGAAGAGCCCTGCCAAAGGCGCTGTCGGAATAACCGCCACTTCTAAGCTACCTGTACATCTATAATTATAAATGCTATTTTCGATAGCTCTTTAAAGAGTATATGCTATTACTGATATATTTTCAAGTATTTTTTTTAAAATCTTTGTAATTACATAAATTTTCTATTTTAGTAAATCCCTGCATTCCAAACTTTTAATCAAACCTCTTCAAATACAGCCTTACAGTCCTTCCTGCAGCAGGCAATGCCGCATTTTATGATCTTCTTCATTCCATCTGAATATAAATATTGGGCATAATCCATTTTTTCAATCTGCTCCATAGCTGCCATGCAGCCAGCTTCCAGCTTTCCATCCTCTGCATATTTTACTTCTATTACTATACCAGTCCTCTCATGGAGAATCTCTATCACAATATCCGCATATCCTTTACCGCTTTCTCTGTTTGATATCACCTTCCATTCTTCTTTGGAGCGCAGCAATCCCAGAAGAAAACCATGATAGAAATTTTCCTTTAGCTCTTTCCTGACGGCAGTGTCCCTGATGCTGACAGTTTCACTCAAATATTCGTTTAACAGCGACTGTACCTTTTCCCCATTACATTTTTTGAAAGCTTCACAAAATTCTTTCAGTCTCTCCCCATCTTCCCTTGCTTTTTTCTGCATCCAGTCTCTTATCTGTAACATAAAAATATTATGGATCTCCCTGTTTGGAATAACCAGGCGATACATGTTCCCCAAAGCTTCCCCCCGCCGGGTCAGGTAACCGGTAAGAAAAAGAATACTCCAAACATTTTCAATATTGTCATACAATTCCCTGTAAGTCAAATCTTCCGGTATCATTTTTACAATAGATTCTCCTGCAATCAGGCGCTCAACCTCCTCCCTGGTACTTGCATTTGCCTTTTCAAGAAGTCTTCTTATCACATCATTGCTACTGGTATTCGTCCAGTAATCTTGGGGAGGGAAGTTGGGTTTTACTTGCAGTTTATCCACATAGCTAATTACATCCCAGGGACAATACACATCTGTGTCTCCAAAACAATAACCATCATACCATTGTTTAATGACATCATGTTGACCCATAAGCCCATAATAATCCAACATCCTGCTAACTTCTTCATCAGTAAAACCAAAACCTGCGCTGCATTCTTCATCCGTTATCGAATAAGTCTTCAGATTGTTCAGCCCTGTAAAAACACTTTCCTTTGATACCCGTAAACACCCTGTCAGAACCGCAAAATAGATACTTTCATTGGTCTTGAGCGCTTGCTCAAACATGTTGCGTATCAGGACAATCATCTGTCCATAATACCCCTGCTCATTTGCTTTTGCCAAAGGGACATCATACTCGTCAATCAAAATGACTGCCTTTCTGCCATAATGTTTTTCCAGAAGTATGGACAATGTTTTCAGGCTCCCCATCAGCACCACATCTGACATTGCATAAATATTTTGGCCTGTTTGGTCAACTGCAATCAATTGCCTGTATACTTCTTTTTCCTCCACAGTAATCTTATTGCTGTCCAATAAATCGTAAAATCTCATGGCCTCATTACCAATAACAGAACACATCAGTGACCGTGCAGTTGCATAATCGGCTCCATTTGCACTCTTTAAGCTGATAGAAATAACCGGGAATTTTCCCATATATTTTTCACAAAGGGCAGTTTCCCTGGAAATGGCAAGGCCGTCAAATATTGATTTGTCGCCATTTATCTCAAAAAAGCACTTGAGCATAGATATATTAATAGTTTTTCCGAACCGCCTTGGGCGGGTAAACAAATTGACCTTTCCACGCCTGCGCAGCAGTTCCTTAATCATAAATGTTTTATCTACATAATAAAATTCCTCTGTACGGATTTCCTCAAAGCTTTCAATTCCAATAGGAAGCATTTTCTTTTCAGCATCTCCCATTTTCCATGGCGCTCCTCTCCTTTAGGCAAATTATCTCTCCCTTGCCCTTTTCCTGTCGCTCTTATCCTGGTAAAGCTCCACATCCCCCATCCCCTGTACAAACTTAGAGAACTGGCTATAGCCAAAATCCTTCAAGTTAAAGTTGGCGAATTTGTTATATACCCGGTTGCTCAGCTCGCTGATCCCAATACCCTTTTTGCCTGACTTGCGTATAATTTCCCTTATATAATTCCTGATTTCTTCCTGGGACTGTTCGTTATCCCTTAGGGAAATGGTAATCACATTCTGGCGTTTTTCTAAAAGGAACAGGCCAGCATCCTCCACAAATTTGGAAAGCAGGCTGTATCCATAATTTCTCACGTCAAAATCAGGATACATATTTACCAGCCGGTTTCCCACTGCCGCAAGTTCAACGCTCTTGCCTTTATTTTCATTTTCATTAATGATATTGGTGATGGCATTGTAAATCACTTCCCTGCTGATGGAATTTTCTGTATTGTCCTTGCTTTCTGCATCTTCATCCTGATTACCCAGATTTTCCAGATTGACAAACCGGGTACATGCCACCCTGAAGGAGCGGGGCGTTTTCTCTTCTCCCATGCCAATGACTTCCATACCGGACTCCCGGAGACGGCTTGCCAGCCGGGTAAAATCGCTGTCACTGGAGACAATGCAGAACCCGTCCACATTTCCGGTATAAAGAATGTCCATGGCATCAATAATCAATGTGGAGTCTGTGGCATTCTTTCCCACTGTGTTACTGAACTGCTGCACTGGTATCACAGAATTTTCCAAAAGTTCTCCTTTCCATTTGTTTGCCTGGGTGCTGGTCCAGTCCCCATATATTCTCTTATAGGTAGTAATGCCATAGGTTGATAGCTCTTCCAGAATATCCCCTATATATTTTGCTGATATGTTATCTGCATCAATGAGCAAGGCAAAACGCTTATTTTCCATGCAATCCTCCTGACTGTGGTTGTCAATATTTTCTATTGTATCATTATATCATATAAAAAAATCCCATACAATCAATTTGTATGGGATCCCGGATTTCCATATTAAAAAGGAATGCCTCTTATATTTCCCTTAATTTTAAAGCTTTCTCTACTAAGTCATCCCCAATTTCTGCCAGACGCTGTGCCTCACTCTCAGGTATACCCGCCCCAAGTAAATTAAGAAATACCCTGATGCCTTTTTCAGTCCTTCCTTCCTCCCTCCCCTCTGCTTTTCCCTCTGCTCTTCCTTCATTCTTAATTCTTCTGGCGTTCGTTTCTAATAATGTTCCACCCATAACTATATCCACTCCTTTCACAAAGCCGGCTCACGGAGCGCGACAGTGTTTATTCCAATAAGCTGCTTCATAAAAAATATAGTGAAGGACAAATTATTTTGTCCTTCACTATATTTTTTAGCTTTATTCGTCCTTCCACCAAAAATTCTTGCAGGTTAAACCGGATAAGCCCCATTCTTGGTATCAGCCTGTGTCATATCCACTTTCTCTTGCTGTGCCTGGCGGTATTTGAAGAAGTCGGTAGCCACCTGAGGGAACAGAGCGTAGGACAGGACATCCTCATCCTGCTGTTTCCACTCTTTCATTTCTGCTTCCAGCTTATCCATTTCGTTCTCAATCAGGTCAGCAGGGCGGCAGGTAATTCTCTTTTCGCCGGGGATTACCTTGTTGATGATCTCCTGGCTCATGGGCTTCACTGTCTGGCCGTATTCACCACGCAGGACTGCCTTGGTTTCCTTGGTTGCCATCTTGTATCTTTCACCCATAAGTACGTTAAATACAGCCTGGGTACCCACGATCTGTGATGAGGGGGTAACAAGGGGCGGCTCGCCCAGGTCTTTTCTTACCTGAGGGATTTCCTTCAGCACGTCGTAATACTTATCTTCCGCATTCTGTTCCTTTAACTGGCTTACCATGTTGGAAAGCATACCGCCGGGAACCTGGTAAAGCAGCGTCTTGATATCCACGCCCATAACCTTGGGATTGAGCAGGCCGTCTGCCAGGCATTTATCCCTGTAAGGACGGAAGTAATCAGCGATTTCGGATAAGATATTCTGGTCGTAGCCAGTATCATAGGGAGTACCCTTAAAGGTTTCCACCATAACTTCCGTTGCAGGCTGTGAGGTTCCCATAGCAAAAGGAGAAATCGCACAGTCAATTACGTCAACCCCTGCTTCTACTGCCTTTAAGTATGTCATACCAGCTACGCCGGAGGTATAGTGGGTGTGAAGCTGGATGGGAAGCTTGGTAACTGATTTCATGGCCTTGATCATCTCAGATGCCTTATAAGGCACAAGAAGCCCTGCCATATCTTTGATACAGATGGAGTCTGCCCCCATTTGTTCAATCTTTTTCGCCATATCTGTCCAGTAATCCATGGTATAGGCATCGCCTAAAGTGTAGGAAAGGGCAACCTGCGCATGTCCCCTGCCTTCCTGTTTCTTTACTTTATTGGTGGCGTTAACTGCCGCCTGTAAATTCCTAAGGTCATTTAAGCAGTCAAAAATACGGATAATATCAATGCCGTTGGCAATGGATTTCTCCACGAAGCTGTCAACAACGTCATCAGCATAAGGCCTGTAGCCAAGAATATTCTGCCCCCTAAAAAGCATCTGGAGCTTTGTCTTCTTAAATCCATCCCTTAACTTTCTAAGTCTGTCCCAGGGATCCTCTTTCAGGAAACGAAGGGAAGCGTCAAAAGTTGCGCCGCCCCAGCATTCAACCGCATGGTAGCCAACTTTATCCATTTTCTCAACGATTGGAAGCATCATTTCAGTAGGCATTCTTGTTGCAATCAGAGACTGATGTGCATCACGAAGAACCGTTTCCATGATTCCAACCGGTTTTTTAGCCTGTCCTGCCATTTCTATTTCCTCCTTCATATTTGCATAGCAATATTGCCGCCTGGCGGCACCTATATGCGCTTACTCTGTCAATCTAAATTATCCGGAAAGGTGTTTCCGCCATTCACTATAAAAATAATATCTTGTATCTTAGAACACGCCAAATACCGCCATAAAGGTACCTGCCGCAACTGCCGTACCGATAACACCAGCTACGTTAGGTCCCATAGCATGCATCAGCAGGAAGTTGGTAGGGTCTGCTTCTGCGCCCACCTTCTGGGAAACTCTCGCTGCCATAGGCACTGCGGATACGCCTGCGGAACCAATAAGGGGATTGACTTTTCCCTTGGTAGCCACACACATGAGCTTTCCAAAGAGCACCCCTGCCGCTGTACCGAATGCAAAGGCAACCAGGCCCAGGATAACGATCTTAATGGTATCCAGGTTCAGGAAAGCTTCTGCGCTGGTGGTTGCACCTACGCTGGTTCCCAGCAGGATAACCACAATATACATAAGGGCGTTGGAAGCTGTGTCTGTCAGCTGCCTTACTACCCCGGATTCCCGGAACAGATTACCCAGCATCAGCATACCTACAAGTGGCGCTGTGGTGGGAAGGATCAGGCACACAACAATTGTTACAATGATAGGGAAAAGGATTTTCTCAAGCTTGGATACCGGGCGAAGCTGTCCCATCTTGATCTTCCGCTCTTCTTCCGTGGTCAGTAATTTCATAATAGGCGGCTGGATAATCGGCACCAGTGACATATAGGAATATGCCGCCACTGCGATAGGTCCCAGCAATGCGGTCTGTCCCAGCTTTCCTGCAAGGAAAATGGATGTAGGGCCGTCCGCGCCGCCAATGATGGAGATTGCCGCTGCAGCTTTGTCGTTGAACCCAAGGGCAATAGCCCCAAAATATGCAGCGAAAATACCAAACTGCGCCGCAGCGCCAAGGAGAAAGCTCTTAGGATTGGCAATCAGGGGGCCAAAGTCGGTCATAGCGCCTACCCCCATAAAAATCAGGGAAGGCAGGATTGCCCATTCGTCTAAGAGATAAAAATAATACAGCAGGCCGCCGGTCCCGTTTGCAGAATCCTCAATGCTCAGCATAATATCCGGATAGATATTTACCAGCAGCATGCCAAATGCGATCGGTGTCAAAAGCAATGGTTCAAAGCCCTTGGCAATCGCAAGATAAAGAAATACACATGCCACAATGATCATCGCATAGTTTCCAACCGTCAGGTTGAAAAACGCTGTCTGATGTATCAGATTGGACAGTGTAGTTACTATATAATCCATTTCTTTTACCTCCTGTTGTTTTTTCGGTAAAAACCTGTCCCCAAAGGGGACTGGCTTTCGTCTCCGGATGTACGGGAGAAAGGAACCCGCCCATTCCGCACCGCGCTAGTTGAGTGTTGCCAGTAATGCGCCTGCTTCTACAGAATCGCCAACTGCTACGTCAATGCTTGCCACGGTACCGTCCTCAGGGGCTACAACAGGGATTTCCATTTTCATTGCTTCCACAACCACTACTGCGTCACCTTTTTTCACTGCCTGCCCTACATTGGCCTCAATTTTAAATACCTTGCCTGCAGCCCCGGCTTCCACCCTGATACGCCCTGCACCGCCTGCTGCCTTGGGTGCTGCCGCTGCTTTCGGGGCAGCCTTAGGAGCCGCTGCAGCCCTGGGCGCTGCGGGAGCGGGTGCCCCTGTAGATGCGCCTTCTTCCACTACTACGTCATATACGTTGCCATTAACGGTAATTGTATAATTTTTCATTACTAAATTCCTCCTGTAATTTGTCATATCGCTTCATTAAAAATTATAAAAACCTGCATGTATCTCCGGCTTTTTTGCTTCGTCCCAGGCACTTTGCCCTGCCTTAAGCCCTCTGCCGCCTGTTTCCTGCACGCCTGATGCTTCTTACTACAAACCCATCTGTGGAAGAAGCGCCTTCGCTTGCTGCAATTGCCGCCGAAATGACTGCAACCAGCTCCAAGTCGTCTGTAAGGTCTTCTTCTTTTTCAATAATCTGGGCAATGGTGTTATCCACCGGTGCTGCCTTTGTCTCATTGGCAACGGGCTTTTTGGAAAATTTCTCCTGGATCTTTGGTATGAATACAAAGCAGTTGATGATCAGGCTGATCAGGATCAACACACAGAATACGGTTCCCATTCCAAGAAGCGTATTCAATCCTGCTTTTTGCATATTCTCGCCAAAGGTGTATTCCACGTTGGTGGAAATGCTGGTGACAACCTTCTTGTCAATAACAATTTCCACAATTGCTTCCCTTAAGGAGCCCTTTACCCTTACATCAATGACACCATCTTCATCATCCAGTGACGATTCGGTGCTGATAATCTCTACAAAATCCCCCATATCATCAGCAGCAGCTTCCCAGCTATCCATTGCGCTTACAGTGATAGGATCGTCTATCTGGTCCTTTATCTGCATAGCCACATACTGGCTTACGGTATCCACAACCTGAGCGCCGAAAGCTTCCGCTTCCGCTTCCGTCATCAGAGGAGTCACAGCCTCCTGTTCGCCGCAGGCTGTCAAACCAAGCATACAGGTGATCATGCCTAATACTAACAACCATTTTTTCATATTAAGTAATCATCCTTTCTAGACTGTGCCATGTTTCTTCGCGGGACGTTCTTCCTGTTTGGAAAGCAGCATCTCAAATGCGCCAATCACATACTTTCTTGTATCCTCCGGCTCCACAATCTGGTCAACATAGCCTCTCTTCGCAGCGTTCGCTGCCCCGGTCTGCAGTGCCGCATACTCTGCCGCACACTTTTCGATGGCTTCCGCCCCCTGGCCGTCGCAGATGATCTTCGCTGCCAGCTTCCCGTCCATCGTCCCAATCTGTGCCTCGGGCCATGCCATGGTGATGTCCGCCCCGATTGCCTTGGAATTCATGGCAACATACGCGCTTCCGAACGCCTGTCCGATGATAAGGTTTACCTTCGGCACGGTAGCGTTTGCAAAAGCGTATGTAAGCTTTGCAGCCGCCCTGGCAATCTTCTTTTCGGACTCTTTATCTGCCTTGAAGCCCTTCACATTGGTAAGGGATAAAACAGGGATATCAAATGCATCACAGAAATTGATAAAGCCTGCCGCTTTCTCACAGCCTGCCGGTGTTAAGGCAGCGTCAAACTTCTCCCCAACCTTGCCGTCCTCCCCGTACACTTCGCTGCGGTTTGCAACAGCCCCTACTGTAACACCGTTTAACTTAATAAACGCTGTAATCATTTCCTTTGCATAATTTTCTTTTACTTCAAACACAGCGCCGCTGTCTGAAAGCAGTGACAGTGCAATGGAGGTATCCCCTGCACATCCTGCCATACCTTCCAAGGCGCGGTTTAAATCGTCAACGCACTCTTCGATTGCCACCCCGTCTTCGTTGTTGGCAGGCAGCATGCATACCAGTTCCCTGATTTTGGCAAGGATGTCGCCCTCAGCCGCCACCACGTCCACAATGCCTGCTTCCTTGCTTTGGAAAGCTGCTGCGGAAGTATCACATCTGCTGATTTCATTGCCCTCTAACGCATTGGGTGCGTTTACAAACAGTTTCGCTTTCTTTTCTTCCATAAAAGTAAAATCTGTGAGTGTGGGAATCAGGGCGAGGCCGCCCCCGCAGGAACCGAAAATTGCCGTAATCTGAGGTATTACGCCAGAGCATAACGCCTGCTTTTTATAGATTTCGCCAAAGCCGTTTAAAGCGTCCGTAGCTTCCTGAAGCCGTAAGCCGGCGGATTCAATCAGACCGATTACGGGTGCGCCCATCTTCAGCGCCAGATCGTAGAGGTTTGCAATTTTTCTGGCATGCATTTCACCCACGCTGCCGCCTAACACGGATGCGTCCTGGCTGTATACATACACCAGATTCCCATCGATCACTCCATAACCGGTAATCACGCCATCAGCCGGAGTCTCTTTTTCCTGCATGTTGAAATCTGTAGCCCTGGCAGTAACTGCTCCGCCAATTTCAACAAAACTGCCCGCGTCGAGCAGAGAAGTAATCCTTCTGCCTGCCGCACTTGTCGTTGCTATGTTATTCATAACCCAGCCCTCCATTTTCCTTACTATAAATTGTATATTAGGTTTATATAATAACCAAATTTCTGCCTTGTATATTATAACTTTTATTTCTGTAAAGTGCAACTGTTTTATTTATTTCTGTTAAATAAATATCAAGTTACTGTTTGCCAAATAACCTGTGAACTCACAATATCAATAATATCGGGTAAAAAAAGTATTCCGCCTCCTATGATACCGCGGATTGCTCCGCATTTCATGCTTCCCCAATCCTAAAACGGCGCAGCAAACCGTAGATTTGCCGCGCCGTAAACTTTATACTTATTTTTGATTCCGGAACTGTACCGGCGTCATATCATACGCTTTCTTAAACAGCCGGTTAAAATGCTCTACATTCTGGTATCCCACCGTAAGCGCGATATTTTCCACCGTCATACTGCTGCTTTTCAGCATTGCCCTGGCTTTCTTCATACGCACTTTTTTCACCAGTTCGCCAAACGTCATGCCGGACTTTTCCCGGATGTATTTTGACAGATACGGCTTTGACAGATAAAATTTTTCGGACAGGTCATCCAGCGTTACGTCAATATAGTTTGCCTGAATATAATTCATAATCTCTATCATCCGCGCATCCTTGCAGACATCGGATGTTTTAATCTCGTCCAGCTTATTCACCGCCACAATCAGAGCTTCAATGGAAGCCTTGATGATATCCGCGTCAAGGCGATTTTTTATGCTCTGTACTTCGGCGCCGGAAGCCATGGGGACGCTCAGTCCTTTGCGGACTGCTTTGTCACCTGGGAGGAGCGTATCCGCACGGTTCTCGTGGAGGGCAGCGATCCGCCGGAGGAGACAGAGGAGACCTATTCTGCCGCCATCCCCATCGAGGATCTGGGAACCGTATGGCAAAATATCGCCGCCATGGGTGTGACGCCTACTGCTGAGCAGCGGAGCAACGCCGACAGCATCTATAACCTGATTCGATATGGAGCGGCGGGCGGCGGCAGCGGCTTCGCCGGGTCGGATGTGCCCTTCATCGGCGCGGACGGCTTCTGCTCCCCCATCGGGGAGAACTGGCGGAACGTGGTCACCTCGGAGTTCGGCTACCGCCGCGACCCGTTCACCGGCGAACGGAGGGGTCACAGTGGAATGGATCTGGCGGTGCCTACCGGAACCTCCGTCCGCGCCGCCCTGTCGGGGACCGTGACCGTGTCCACCTACAACCAGGGCGGCTACGGCTACTATGTGATGATCGACCACGGCAGTGGTCTGTCTACCCTGTATGGCCACAACTCCCAGCTGCTGGCGCGGGTGGGCCAGACGGTGGAGGCCGGGGATGTGATCGCCCTCTCCGGTTCCACCGGGCGCTCCACCGGCCCCCACCTCCACTTCGAGGTACGGATCAACGGGGAGCGGACCAATCCCAGAAGTTACCTGCCATAAATACAGAGAGGAGGAAACACGCCATGAAATTCAAAGCAAATTTTACAGAGAAGCCGGTCAATTTTCAGATGGACGACTGCCGGATCGAAAAAGTGGTGGAACTGTCCCATGAGGATTTTTGCCGGCTGAAGATCACCCCACTGGTGGAACAGCCGTTTATTCGGGAAAACAAGGGCTGTATGTTCCACAGGAACGGTATCATCCACTGCCTGCTGGCGCTGGGCCAGGGCAGCAATGACGGGATACTCGTTGACGCGGAGAAGTATGACTACGCCCGTCTCGCGGCCTACATCCCCGGAATGCGGGACATCGTCAACGCTCAGATGGATCGGGCGGCGGACTTTATCATCCGCTGGGGAACGGAGAACACCACCAGCGGAAGCTGGTGCGTCTATTTCGAGGATCTGGAGGAGCATCTGGATCTGACAGTCCGGGAGGGCAGTGGGCTGGACTCTATGCTCCGAGCTGCCCTGAAGCAGCGCCCCGAAGTATCGGCGGTGGATATGCACGACGGCTGCATCGAAGTGGAGTATCATCCGGAATACTGCCAGCAGCTCCAGGAGAAGAAAGCGCCTGAGCTTCTCCTGAAGGATCTGCTTCCCATGCTGAAAGGAGGCGGGCTGATGTTCCTGTGCCATGAGGAAGCGGAGCAGTCGGTGCTGGTGGAAAATCTGTGTGAGCTGACGGACGCCGGGCAGGAGGATCATGCCGCCCTGCTCAATGCCCGTGTGTCTGAGATCTGCGACACGCCTGAAGGGACAGAGATCGTACTCACCGGCGTAGACCCGGAGGAACTGGTGCGGTTCAACGAAGCCCACGACGCTTTTATGGAGGCGGAGCAGTCCATGGGGCCTGTGATGGGATAGGGGGTGCGGAGCTGTGAACAGGTTCAATATCCCCCTCGTGGCCGAGGGCCTCACCGCCTACGCCATCGAGCGCCAAAACGGATGGGAACGCCACCAGCCGGAGGGTGCTCCCCCCTGGCAGGACCAGCGCCGCCTCTGGACAGACGCCATCCTCCAGGGCATGGCAAGGCTGGAGGAACAGGTCCCCGATCCGAAGCTGATGGAGCAGTTCGACCGTGAGCTGGAACAGGCCCGCGGCTGTTATTTTTTCACCCCGGCAACCAGTCAGATGCAGAAGGACACCATCCGAGAGCTGCGGCGCTTCGTCGCCACACTGGAGGCCACCAGGGATGACCGCCGCCGCCAGGTCAATGTGGTGCGGGAACTGCTGGAAGATATGTCCCTCCACCCCCACTGGTGGAACGGGAAGGACAACGGGCTTGATTGCACCTATGATGAGACAGACCGGGTGCTGGTACGAATGACCGCGCAGATGCCCATCCGATTCACCCGCATCGTTCTGG
>OFHA01000711.1_pt1 | contig 27378 bp, 17 predicted proteins | sample 1521891 | NCBI WGS metagenome assembly OFHA01 (sample SAMEA3504089, study PRJEB24116) | mouse gut metagenome | biome: mouse gut; feature: mouse-associated habitat; material: faeces | place: Denmark | collected 2011
CGGAAAGGACAAGCCGCACTGGATAAAGAGAACGCTTCCCTTGCCGCCACAGGAGAGCCGCCCAAACAGACCAAGTTTGAAACCGACAAGGAGAAGCTACGGCGCACAATCCGAGCCGCCCTGTCCTCTGCCGTTTCCTTTGAGGATTTTTCCGGGAAGCTGCTGCAACAGGGCGTGACCGTCAAGGAGAGCCGGGGGAGATTATCGTATCTCACGCCGGACAGGACGAAGCCCATCACCGCCCGGAAACTGGGTGATGATTTTGACCGTGCCGCCGTACTGGAAGCACTCACCATAAACGCACAGAACGCCGCCAGAGCCGCCGAAACGCCCCTACCCAAACAGGAATACCCCCGCAGCATAAAAGACCGCTTACAGCGCAACAAAGCCGCCATAAACGCCCCGAAACAGGACAGCGTACAGCGCATGGTAGACATAGCCGCCAAGAAAGCCGAGGGCAAGGGGAAAGGCTATGAGAAATGGGCGACCTTGCACAACTTGAAGCAAATGGCGGCTACCGTGAGCGTTTACGAGGAATCCGGCTTTTCTTCCCCGGAAGAACTGGAAGCCGCCCTTGCCGCCGCCAGTGCCGGATTGCATGAAACCACCGGGAAACTGAAAGCCGTGGAAAGCACCTTGCGGGAGAAAAAGGACTTGCAGAAACAGCTATTAGCCTACATCAAGACCAAGCCAGCCCGTGACGGACTGCGGGCGCAGAAAACGGAGAAAGCCCGGAGAGCCTACCGGGAGCAGCACGAAAGCGAGTTTATCATTTCCGAATCTGCCGCCCGGTATTTCAAGGCACAGGGAATCTCCAAGCTGCCAGCGTCCAAGACGTTACAAGCGGAGATTGAACAGCTTATGAGGGAAACCCCATTTTGTTTTTATTTCCGCCAGAGACGCATTTTATTTACCATACTCAGCCATATTCTCCGCATCCAATACTTCAATCGGAGTGCTTACTACTTTGGGGAGCTCCTGACCGCCCATAATACGCAGCGCAACTTCCACTGCGGCATAACCGTTATCAAACAGGAACTGGTCCACGGTCGCTGTCATTTCACCTTTTTTGATCGAAGCATAAGCATCACCTGTTCCATCCACTCCCACAACGATCACTTCGCCGACTTTATTTACGCTTCTGAGCGCTTCCACCGCCCCCAGTGCCATGTTGTCATTACAACAGTAAAATGCGTCGATATCCGGTGTCTGTGTCAGAATATTGGAAGCCACATCCATGCCTTTCTCTACTTCATAATCTGCTGTCTGGCTTGCAACAATTTCAATATCAGGGTATTTTTCCATTCCCTCCAGAAATCCATTTACTCTCTGAATAGAAGTAAAAGTTCCGGACACGCCTTCCAAAATAGCCACTTTTCCTTTTTCGCCGATCTTTTCGGCAATATAGTCAGCGGATTTTCTGCCGATCTCAATCTGAATACCACCGACAAAGGTATCACACTGTGCGATATATTCGCAGTTCATATTTACGACAGGCGTATCATTTCCAAGCGCTGTCTGCACCGCGCTGTTCAAGTTGTCGTTTGTAAGCGGAGAAAGTACAAGACTGTCATATTCATTTGCAAGCATCGTTTCCGCTATGGAGAGCTGCCCCGCTGTATCTGTCTCTGTGCGCGTTGCCTGAATATCAATGGAAATACCATAATCTTCTGCGGCTTTTTCCATGCCGTCTGCCATAGTCAGCCATGCTTCATTCGCATTATTTTTTAAGATACTGCCAATGGTCACTTCCCCTGTCACCTCCGGAACCGGGCCGAATTTCTCTTCCAGCTCTGCGTAGGTGATCGTATCTGTCTCTGTATCGGGATTAAATTCTTCTGCAGTTGCTTCCTCCTGTGCTGCTGTAGAAGCTTCTTCTGCCGGTGCCTCCTCCTTGGCAGCCGTCTGAGCTTCTTCTGCAGCCGCTTCTTCCGTCGTCTCCTCCGCTGCAGGGGCCGGATCTTTTGTCGCCTCCTGTTCTGCATTTCCACATGCCGCAAGTCCTATAACCATTGTCATGCACATCAATACCGCGATAACTTTCTTCTTCATCTTTTTTCCTCCTGATTGTTTTGACATTTGTTTTTGTTTTCCTGAAAAATTCTGGGTAATAAGTATCTTCTCTTTTGCAGTCACCCCCTTTTTGGAATCATACATATTTGATCCAGACAAAATATGCTTACTCTGTATATACTGCGTTGTCCGGTCCGAAGTGCTGTAGCAGGACCATAGGTTCCGTCTTGCTGTGATTCACAATTTTCACTCCCTCTGCCGCTCTGCCTTTGCTCACAAAATATTCATCCGCTGTCTGGTCACCTACCCGCATCATATTGACTGCTTCCGCATCATACACACCAAATTTTCCGAATCCCTGCACGATGATACAGCCGTATGCCGCCTTATCCTTCAACAGCACTTCCGTCTCCGGAGCGATCGTCACTTCTTTCGAAGTAATATAATCATTGCCATAGCATACCCACTTTTCCAGCAGTCCCGTTTGAGTCTCCGGCAGTTCTACCGGCGGTCTGAAATAATGCTTTTTAAACTCCTGATCAAAGTTTGTCTCCCAATCAATAGCATTCATGATATAGTCCGTTTTATTCTCTTCTTCCCCGGGGCAGATATCTGTCATATACCGTTCTTCAAATACTTCTCCGCATACCACATTTTCCAGTACACAGTTTAAATCTGTCCCCCACTGCGGTTCATAAGTCAGAAGAGAGCCCGGCGCATGGACGACACCGGCAGGAATATACCAGCCTGTTCCAATCTCCAGGTCAAAGGCTCTGGATAATCTCGTAATATGCGTATCATACTCTCCAAAATGCTCTATGCATTCCCTCACATCCTCTTTTGTCACCTCCGGATTAAACCCTATGTAAGTGGAAGGGCGCCTCCCCGTATAGTTGTTGAGCTGGGGTGGGAAATAATAACACTCCGGCTTTGCCTCACAGCCTACGTTTTTTGCCACCGCCGTCTCCGGATGAAAGTGGAAGTACAGCGGCGTTTCATAGTCAAAAAACTTGGCAAACACCGGAAATGTACCATATTTCTCCTGCAGCTCCTTTCCGATCAGCTCCTCTTTCAATTCCGCCATCGCATCCCGCAGCAGAAAAGTTTCTCCGTCTGCACCGACCACATAGCTGAGTCCCTGATCCGGGCGCTTTGGATTTTTTACTCTCGTACCGCTCACCGTACAAAACCAGCGCTCCATAATGGTACCCGCGTCCGCTCCATAGGCAAAATAATCAGCCGGATGGATCTTCAGCCGACGTCCCGGCACACCGAATTTTACAGGAATAAAATTTGGCACCATCCGAAAGACGCCTTCTCCCTTTCTAAATGTTTCTCTGATTCTCTCCGTCATAAATTCTCCTTTCTCCCCATATAAAATCGTTTTTATAATATAATAAAAAATATATTTCTTTATTTTTCCATTTCTATTTCATCATTTATCGTTCATTTCTAAAATCGTTTTTATACTGCCGAATAAAGCGAGGGACTAAACATCCCTCCTCTTTCCGATACTGCTCTCCCGGATAATGAGTTCCGGCACAAAATACATATCCTTATGCTGGATCTTATCACTATGCAACTGTTCCAACAATATTTTTGCTGCCGCTTCCCCTATCTTTCCCTCCTTCATATCAAAAGACGTGATTCCTATGATTTTTGATATATTCAGATTGTCCAATCCTGTCAGTGCGGTCTCATCGCCCAGATCCCGAAAAGCTTTCCAGCATCCGATCGCCTGTTGATCATTTGAGGCGCATATTGCAGTCGGTCGATCCCCCAGCTGATGGAGAATATTTCCCGATTCATAACCACCCTCTTCCGAATAGTCATTCCACGCCACATACTCTTCCCGAAACTCAATCCCATTGTCTTCCAATGCCGCTTTATAAGCTTCAAATCTTTGCCAGTATACTTCTACGCCCTGCCTTCCGGCCAAATACCCTATCTTCCTGTGCCCCATCTGGATCAAATGCTTTACCGCCATGTATATCCCCTTATATACGTCAATGGAAATCGTGTCAAACGGTAATCCTTTATTTGCCCACAGATGATTGCACATACCACACAATACTACCGGTGCCTGCACTCTCTCGATCTCTTCCAGCAATGCCGGTTCATAAGAGAAGTTGATCAGAAACAATCCGTCCACCACTTTCTCTCTCAGCATTCTCAGCACTTTCATTTCTTCCTCATACTCTCCGCCGGTGTAATACAGAAGCATGGAATAATCCTGTTTTTTCACCGTCCGCAGTACCATTTTTATCATATCAAAGTAAATCTCATTGGATGTATCAGGAATAGCCAGCATGATCGACTTAGTCTTTGTCGTCTTCAAAATCCGTCCGGCACGGTTTGGCACATAATTCAATTCTTTTACCGCCCGTATTACTTTCTCCCGTGTTTCCTCCTTTACATAGCCAACGCCGTTCAACGCATGAGACACCGTTCCCGGAGCCACTCCTGCCAGTTTAGCCACATCGTTTATGGATACAACGGCAGCTTTCCTTTTTTTCTGATCTGCCATATTCTCTCCGTCTGTTCATAAATCATTTATATAAAATCGTTTTTACATTTTTTATTATACACCTCTTCCTCAAAATCACAATATGTATTTTTGTACTAAGTTCAAATGACTTTTTTGTGAATTTTCCACAAATCACGTTCAGATACCAGAGGATCGTTGAAGAATCTCTCTTTTCCACTGCTGCACCCGCAGCACCTCAGGCGTCCTCTGCAGATTTAAGCTGCCGTATCCCTTGTAGTAGATTATTGTCAAATTGAGACATCTGAAATTTATGTCTTTTATAATGAAAAAAGCAGCAAACCGAATAGTTGATTTACCGCTTTAAGCCTCTTCGCTTCTCTCGTAGTCTATATTTCACAAACTCATTTTAATAATTCCTCAAACTCATCCAAACTGTAAACTTTCGCTTTAGCCTCCTTAAAATCTTTTTAATTACATGTTACCCGACATTCTGCACTTACCATTCCGGCGCATTCATCCATCCTGTAGACAAAAGTGTAAAAAGCCTATATCTATTATAAAATTGTTTAAACGATACACTCCTGCTCCAGCTTTATTCCGGCTGACAGCATATATGCAAGAACATCCGCATACGGAACAAACGGATTTTCTTTCAGCATCTTCTCTATTCTGACACGATCATTCTCTGTCAGCGCTTTGCCGTACTTTTCGTACTCCTTCAGCGTATCCAGATCCATTCTATACAATTGAAACGGAATCCCCGTCTTCCGGCACAGATCCTCGTAAATCAAAAATCCTCCCACATCAATGTCCCCGAAATGACAGTAGACGGCGTCCGGAAATGCGGCGTATATTTTTTGCAGCAAAGCGCGTCTGACGCTGTTATGATACCCTCCCAGATAAACCATAAGACTTTCCTCTTCTTCCCATCTGAAAAAAGCCGTAAGATTTTCAATCGTGATCACCCTGCGGATCTGTGCCTCTTTCTCAAAACAGACTTTTCCGATATCCTCCCCTGAGATTCCCAGCCCCTGATGCAATTCTCCGATCGGAAATACACGCTCTCCTATCCTTAGCGAAACATTTCCCTTGAAATATACATAGTTTGGTGTATGGTAAATCCCATACTCCGCAAGGATCTCTCCCAGTTCCCTCTCCCGGTACTCCGCTCCGAAAGTGCGCATTGCCTTTGCAATCCTGCCGCTCAAAGATTCAAATAGCTTGGAGTTATGAAAATGCTCTATGGAAAACTCCCTGATATAGCAGATTTTGCTGTTCGTTTCTATCTCCCCGATCCCCGATAGAAAAATCTCCGTCTCTGCGGGATTTGACAGATCAATATATTCCTTTACCGATTGCCCATTTCCCAGACGCTCATCCAGATACCCGATCAGCGCCTGATAAATCGGCGTTTGAAAACGATCTCGCAATCCTGCTAACAGCTTTCTGTTCTCCCTGATCTTATCCGCCTTCGAAATCCTCTCCACATAGGCGTAAGCGCCCTCCAGATTCTCTGTGCATAAGATCACTTTTGAGATGATATGTCCTTCTTTCCCCTTTTTCCACCTGATATTGATCAGGTTTTGCCGTTCCAGTTCCTGCATGGCGGCGTGGATCTCCTCATAAGCGAGAGAACTCTCGTCAAAATACGCGGGGATAGTTCTCTTGTTAAAAGGAAAGGCAATATGCACCGCTACTTTATTTTTACCGCCAAACAAAGTACTTGTCTCATAGGAGTCAAGCAGCCTGTTTACAATCTTTTTGTCATACCGCGCCATTATGATACCTCTCCACGAAACTGACTTTCTCATCCGTCATGACAAGCAGCGTTTCTTCCACAGAGGGACTGATATACTGGATCTTATCCGGCGGCGCGGCGATGATGATCTGTAGCGGCAGTCTTCTTAAGAATTCCAGTACCCCTCCGATCCGCTCATCGTCCATATTATTGAAAGCCTCGTCAAACATGACCAGGCCGATGGCCTCACCACCGATATTATTGCCGTAAAGCTGCACGAAAGATGCCGCCACAGTGACATAGAAAGGCGTCTGCGTTTCGCCGCCGCTCTTTTCCTCACATACTTTGGAATAGTAGGAATAACTGCCGTCACTGTGCACTATTTTAATATCATAATCCATGTACGTCCTGTAATCGGTAAACTCGTCAAGCGCCTGCGCGCTGTTCTCATTATCTAACGCCAGCTTTTCAAACAGTTCGTCGATGACTTCCTTATGGTTCTCATGGAACAATCCGCTGAAGATGGATTCTCCCTGTATGGCGTTAAAATCATCCATAATCATCTCATAATAATGTCTGTAGCGTTTGCTGGGCAGGTAGAGGAACTCGTATTTCTCGTTGCTGAAAATAATGTCTCTGAGCGCTTTATTCAATTCTTTAAATTCATTTTGCGCCTGCTTCATATTTTCCTGAAGTTTGGCTAAAAACTGCTCTCTGAACTCTTCCTCCGCCGCCTGCCTGGCCGATTGTACCTTTTCTTCATAGTCCAGAAGTTCCGATGTGCAAAGCCTCTCATAGACGTCCGCAAAGTCCGGATATCCTTCCATACTGGGGGCGGCGCCGAAATCATGTTCCGTTTTGTAGGAAACCATGGCATTTACCATATTGGTCCGAGCATGGTCCGTAGTAGTCGCATTGGCTTTTTTCCTGCGGGCAAAGTTATCGCGGAACTGATCAAAAGATTTATCTTCTGTCTGTTTTTCATAGTCCCTGTTCCATGCGGGCAGCATATCTCCGGCCGCCGCCCCCAGCCTGACGACAGCCTCCTGTTTTAAGGCGCGCTCGGCCTGCAGTCTTTCCATCTCCTGTTTATAATCTTCTATTTTCTGCTCATATCGGCCCTTCTCCTGATTCCATTTTCCCAACTGTAAATCCAGTTCGCTGATCAACGTTTCCAATGTCTGGAGCTGAATCTGTTTCTGGATCATCGTCGCGTTTTTCTCAAGCGTAGCGATGTTCTTCTTGCACTTGTCTATGCCCGCCCTGATGTTTCTGATTTTGACCAGCACATCCAATCTGTACTGGATATCAATATCCGCGTCCACGCTCAAAGCGTCCGTCAGCTGCGCAAACGCTCTCAACTGCTCCTCCAGCCCGTTAATCTCCTCCGATATCTGTTCTCTCTCCTTCACCGCCTGTTCGAGCTGCACTCTCACCGCGTTTCGCCCGATAAAGGGCGTCTCAAAGATCGCCGGTTTGATGGCGCTTGCCACATGATTCTGATACTTCATGCACTCTTTTGTGATGGAGACGGGATAATTTTTCAGTTCGCTATAGTGATTACACATATAGACCTTTCCCAAAATCATATTGGCAAACTGACCGGCGTATCTGTTTTTGGAGGAAACCGCCGCCGCAAGTGTCCCCGCCGGCGCCTCAGCGTACTTTTCCAGCTTTCTGGTATTGACCAATCCCACGCCGTATGCCTTTTTTCCTTTGCGCAGCCTGTCGTAAACTCCCAATGCGATGTCAAAATTCTCCGGCTCCACCAGAATATAAAAACGCTGGGTATTCAAATAACCCTCTACCGCATTCCTCCACTGTTCATCCGCAATTTCCAGTAACTCGCACAAAATTCGCGGTTCCGGTTTCCGGCCGATCCGGGCAAATTCCTCCTCGATCGCCTGTCTGACTTTTACTACCTCCTCCGGATAAGTCAGTTTTTTCTGCTTCAACTGCTCAATCCTTTTATCCAGTTCAAGCCGCTTTGTCTTTCTGTCGTTCCACTGCACCTGCAGTTTCGCACTCTCTATCTGGTTTTTGTCATACATCTGCTTCTTACGGGCAACTATTTTCTGCGTGAGGAATTTAACCTCTGAAAGATCTTCCTGTGCCTCTAAATGATTCAGTATTTTCTCATACTCCCTGAAGCAGGGATCCACATCCTTTAAGGAAAGCAGCCTTGTCGCCTGCCCGCGGGAAATCTTCACGCTGGCAAGCAGTTCTTTCCTTTCTTCCGCCTGCTCCTCCAACGTCTCCTGCAGCTTCTGCAATTCCTTTTTCTGTCCGTCCAGCGCAAGAAAATCATCATCTTTTGCAAGTTCCGCCATCAGCGCATCTCGGATCTGCTGTCTCTCATTCTTTTCCTCCTCCGTCTTTTTGATCTTCTTCTCCTGTTGTTCCAGACGGTATCGCTCCATCCGCATCTGACTTTTTGTCTCCGAAAACCGTTCTCCCAAAATGTCAGCCTCAGCCCGCTGCAGAAAGTAATCGTACATTCTGTCTTTTGCAAGGCCGTCCAGCACCTGCGCATGATGCCCTTCAATGATCTCCAGCTTCGCAATGCGGCGCTTCACGCTGTCCAATGTTTTTTCCAACTCCTGATAGGTCCTGACGTTCTCCCGCAGAATATCGATATTGACCTCTTTCTCGTCCAACACATAGAAATACACAAAGTCTTTGATATCGTCGATCGGCCTGAAAGCCAACGCTTTGGGAATCAAGGTAAAAAACTTGTCTTCAATCCGACCGAAGCGCGTCTTTATCATCTTCTTCGCCTCTATCCCCGTCTTACACCACATTTTTATTTTTCCGCTGTTGGCGCCGCGAAATTTTGTGATGGATCTGGGAATTTTCCCCTCAAAAAACATGTCCTCCGTAAACCGGGTGTGATCCATCAAATAGCGGACCGTCGTCTCCTGCCCCTCGGAAGCGGAATCGATCACCGCTCCCACCACAAAATACTGCTTTTTACTATCCTCATAAAATTCCAGCGCAACATGTGCGCTGATAGCACCCGTCCGCTCATAAGGCCTGTTCTCTTTTCCCGTCTTACAGCGTATATAGCCCGTCAGCTTCCTCTTTCCGTTTTCATGGGCAGCCTTGTTGAAATAATTTGCGGTGCAGGTGACCACATACTGGATCGCATCCAAAAGGGTAGACTTTCCGGCCCCGTTTTCCCCGGAAAGAAGCGTAGACGCTCCGAACTCTATGGTGGTATTGATGAAACGGTGCCAGTTAATCAGCTTCACTCTCGTCAGCGTCTTCATCCGTCTTTGCTCCTTTTCTGTAGATCTCTAATTTTTCATAAGCCTGTTTGATATCTTCCACCCGCACGGCCATCAGGATGGAATCAAAAATCAATATTCTGGCGTCCTCATTCTCCAGATTCCTGTCCAGTATTTCGATGAGCTGAAACCGTCTGAACAGGCTCAAGGCATTTCTCATCGTCGTCTTATCGATCAGCTTGTCCCGGATCTTCAGGCTTATAAATTTTTCATGGATATCCCCCAGATTAATAATCACCTCATCGGCTGCGGACAGTTCCCGCTTCTTCTCATCAAATAACACACGCAGGATCAGCAGAATAACAGACTCGTACAGCTTCAGATTCAGTCTGTTAAAATTCTGCGGATTTGTCAGCTGAACCACGCCGTATTCCTCGTTGATCTCCAGCCGGTATCCCAGCACAGACAGATATTCCGCCATTTCCGCTTTATGTTTGAGAACAAAATAATAGTCGGATCTGGCCGTAATGTTCCCTTTGTTCCCTTTGCACAAAAAACAGGTGCCGAGCAGCTTATTACATACTCTCACAAAACTATCCTTATCCCTCTGCAACATCCCTTCCAATAAATCCATACGAAGTACCTTTCCCCTTCCCCTGTTATCCTTTCAGGCGGACCACAAAGTCTTTAAACCGATAACCGTTTATCTCTTTATCGCTCTTTAATTCAATCGTATAGTCCATGTTTTTCCGCTGGCCGTACAGTCTGATATAAATAATCTTTACAAAATCTTCCGTATCTCCCAGCGGAAACTGCGACGCAGAAAGTTCCCTCTTCTCTCCCAGCTGCGCTCTGACATAGGCGTTGATCTTTGCAACACTCAACACTTTCTGCATTTTCTCCGCCATTCTGCACAGTTTCATCTGCCGCATTGCAAGATCCGGCTCCGCATCCGTGACCTCTCCCGGGTTAAACTCTTTCCTCCCCTCCACCGGTGCATAAAAAGACCTCTCATCCAGAAAACCGACGCTGTAAATACGGATCAGTTCCTCCAGAAAATCTATCCGGTAGACGCCGCCGGGATTCATCTGCTCCTCAGTGATTTTTTCATTGATCCCGATCAGGATCTCTTTGATCTGCCCCCTGACATCCTCGCTTCCCGTCAGCATAAAACGCGCGCGATTCACCGCCGATCGCTGGTACTGGGTATTTTTTTGATTGATCTCTCTCAGAATGTCATCCATATTCTGAAAGGCGTCTATGATACTGTGAAGATAATGATAGACCAGTTCTTCTGCGGCTTCCTTTGAAATTTCCTTGATGCCGGCAATCTCCGCCGCCGTTTTATCCACATAAGTTTTACTTCGGCTTTTGTTTTCCAACCGCTCTATGATCTCCGGCCTGAATTTTGATACGTTATCGGAAGTTAAAAGTCTGTGATATGCTCTGTCCACGATATTCGTGATATAGTCGTTGAACAGGGCGTCCATAATCTGAGCCACCGTTTTGTGCCTTGTCAGGTCATCGATATAATGCTTGATTCCGGAATTCAAGTTCTTTAATCCCGTAATCAGCAGATCCGTATTTTCGAGAATCTGCATAAGCACTACGCCGGGATGGTCCGTGCTGCTGCGCACCAGACTGTAAATCGTATAAATATATCCCTGATATTCGATCTGCTTTCCTTCTGCGATCTCCAGAAGCGTCCGGATAATTTTAACCGCATACTCTTTAAAATTGACTCTCTGCACATAGCTTTTATCTGTTTCAATCTCTATCCAGCCATAATGCTCCAACCGCCTGAGCATAAAATTCGCCTTGCCCCGGCTGTCCGTCCCCTCCAGTTCCTCCTCCGCAAGATCCGCCGCATTGGCCTGTTCAAAATAATACTGCAGCTCATCCGCCAGCACATCCCGTTCCACGCCAAAGGAAAGCTGGTTGTTCATAATGGAAAACAGCCTGCAGATACATTCCCAATATACCCGTTTATTTGGAGATGCCAATGGCACAAAAAAACTGTCTGATATGATATCGAACATGGAAAGCCTTTCCAAAATATCGCTTTTTTCTTTCCATTACAACATTTATTCGGATATATGTCAACATTGTTGTCACACAAGAGGCACCATGCTATACCCTTTGTGGTAGATTATTGTCAAGTAAGAACTAAATATTTTTCACACAATCAACTTTATTTGCTCAGCCGTATTAAGAATATTTAACTGATACTCCGCAATTTCTTTTAAAATATGGAATCTTTCTACCTTATTTCTGCCTTCACGGATCATTTGTGCATTATGTGTTTCCAGATTAGATAAAACTGTAAGTTCATTTATTGAAGCAAAATCTCTTACATTGTTCTTTTTTTGCCAATTCGGGATTTTTATCCCGCCATGCTTTGACCGTAAATCCAAATAATGCAACGTTCAAAATATCCGCTTCTTCTGCATATGCCAACCACTCCCGATTCTCTTTATAATTTCCTGTTGGAATCAGGTAATTTTTAACTGCATCTGTTTGAATCAAATAATTATTTTTGGACAAAAATCTTTTTGCATCCCACTCAGTTTTCTCTGCATCATTCTCCGCTTCTTTCAGTCTCTAAAATTCTTTGATTAAGTATAACTTAAAAATGGGACTAATCGCTGAAGCAAATTCAAATGCAACATCTTTATGCGCATATGTTCCGCCAAATTTTCCACGTTTCACAAATAAGCCTATCGCTTCAGTCTTTTCAATCCATTCTGAAACGCTCAACACAAATGTATGTAAACCTGCTTCGCTAGACTCGCCGACTTTAGCTTTTGCAATATCAGTAATGCAAATATAATCGTCAAAATTTTCCTCTGAAACAGTAATATTGATATTTTGTACCACGATTACTTTATTTTTCCCCATCCTTTTCCTCTCGTACAGCACTGATTAAGATTTTATTTCTTGACCTCCCTAAAGTATCTCTTCTGAATTTTTCCTGACTTTAGATCAACATATTCACACTATATTCACAAGTAAAATTATTATTTATAATGATTTAGACCTCCTCTCATCCCCACCACTACACCCTCAGCGCTTCAAACGCCTGCTGCAAATTCAGTTTCCCATACCCCCACCTCCTATCCGGATACTCCACTCCCGCCTCCTTCGACGCTCCTCTCTGCAAGTAACTCTTAACTTCTCTCCCTTTGATAAACACATCGTTCTCCCTTACGATCGCCCACTCCAGAAACTGCGCCACCGCGCCTGCGGTGACGGCGGCTGACATACTGCTGCCGGTCACGGTAAAGCTGCCCAGATTCCCCATATTCTCCGCGCCGTCAGGTCCCGGCAGCGCCATCGGAGCTCTGCCGGGCACCGGAACATCCACACCCGGAGCCGAAAGGTCCGGTTTGACCTGGCCACCCACCGCAAATCCCCTGCCGCTGTCTCCCCAGAATGCGCCGGTATCATCCGTATAAGTCGAAACAGTGATAACCTCCTGGGCATAAGCCGGCTCTGTCAGCGTGATCTCCGGATCAGGCTGCAAAAAGTAAACCTCTCCCCCAAGAAAACTCTTTACCGGCAGCCACATATGGAAAGAACCTGCATTCCGCATCTTAATACGCCAGAGCCCCGGTGTAGGATTCTCAAAGCGCAGTACCATCAGCGTTCTGCCGGAACTCTGCTCTGCCAGTTCCGCCTCCACATAGACCACCGTGTTCTCAAAAATAAAATTGATCCGCTTAGTACCGCTCACGATACTGCTCAGCACCGCGGTGCTCTCCCCTCCCGGTGATACAAGAATAATGGCAAAAATCTCCGGTATGCTGCCCCAGATCTCCAAGGTAAACCCGTTTACCCCTTCCCCGCTCCGCAATTCCACATCCCTGTCACCGCTTCCGCTGAAATGTCCCGCCTGATTCCCTTCGTTTCCGCCGCATACCACAACTGCCCGGCTGCGCTGCAGCGCTATATTATTCAAAAACTCCGAAAACAGGGAAGTCCCGTCGTGTGGTCCCATACTGCTTCCCATCCCCAGACAATATACAAGAGGTTTCTGAAAAGGCTCACAATAACTGTCCATAAAACGATATCCCAACATAAGATCCGTTTCACTGTACGCCTGAGCTCCCTCCGCTATATAATAAAACTGCCTGAGTTCTTCGCCCGCCTGTCTGCATTTTACGATAACATATTCCGCATTGATTGCGCCGCCGTATACTTCATCCCCCACTCTGCCGCCGGCAGCCCCTGCCACGGCACTGCCATGCCCCGTCTCATCCCGGCTCGGCACTTTCATAAACGGATTTTCACTTCCAAGCGCCTCATTGATCTGTGCCTGCGTATAGACCGTCCCGAACGGAACATCCATAGAACCCCGTTTTTTTATACTGTCATTATTCCAGCGTCTCATGCGATCCGCCATATTTTCATCCTGACTCCCGGAACCTGTTCCATAGGGAATCGTCTGGTCCCAGATCGCCAGAATGCGGCTGCTTCCATCCTCCCTGCGGAAAGCCGGCAATGTATAATCGATCCCTGAATCTGCGATACCGATTATGACATTTTCTCCGGTCAGCGAGAGCGGAGGCTGCTGCACCTGCAGAATACCGGACTTTAAAAGCGGAAATGAGACATTCTGCATGGGGGCATATAATTTAGGCAAAAATCGATAAGTATAGTTTGTATATGATAATGGTGCCAACAGACTTTTGTGGATAACCAGAGCCCCTAAAATATCACTGATCTTCATGTAGCAAAAGTCTGAAGACAGATTACCCATCTCCTCCTCCAGCGGCCAGAAATCAAACAGGGCGCTGTAATAATCGTTACTGTAAATTCTTTCTTCACAGGAAGGCATAAAAAGGCCTCCAAAAGCACTTTTTTTACCATATGCTTTCGGAGGCTTTTCTGTTCTTCGATCTCTCTGATCTATCTGGGCAATAACCGATTACTTCCCCGCTTTTACGCTGTTTTTAATTATCACAGTATTTCTTCACAATACTCTCAAACTCTTCCCTTGCCTCTGTAAATGCTTTTAGCAGTTTCTGGGAAAACGTACCGCTCTGACCGCTCATGACCATCTGATATGCTTTATCCGTATTATATGCCGCTTTGTAAATTCTCTTTGACGTAAGCGCATCATAGACATCCACCAGAGAAACAATCTGAGCCGCAATGCTGATTTCCTCTCCCTTCAGCTCATCAGGATAGCCGTTTCCGTCATATTTTTCATGATGATGTCTGGCAATATCATAAGCATAATCATAAAATTCTTTATTCTCCAGATGGATCACCTTCTCTATAATCTCCGCGCCTTTTGTCGTGTGAGATTTGATCACATCATATTCATCCGCCGTCAGCTTACCGGCTTTCAGTATAATATTATCCGGAATCACAATTTTCCCTATATCATGCAGGCAGGATGCCCATCCGATCAGGTCGATCTTTTCCTCCGTCAGTTCATATTCCGGGTAGAGTTTCATAACACTCGTTCCCAGACAGAAAGTCAGTTCGCGAATCCTTTTTATATGCTGTTCCGACTCCAGATTCCTGAATTCCACAATATTACTCAGGGATGTGATCAGAACTTCTTTTGTATGCCTCTGTTTGTCAGCCATGATCTTCAGCATGGCATTCTGCTTTTTCAGCTTTTCGGTCTGATTTTTCACCATAACCTCGAGCTGCGTCCTGTACTGAAATACTTCAATGACATTATCCACAAGCTGTTTTACCACTTCGGGATGAAAAGGTTTTCTAATAAAACCGACAATACCATATTCGTACCCCTTTTTCTCATGCTCTGTTGTCTGTTCGTCCGTGAGCATCATAAATGGTATACGGTTCATGAACCTTTTCTCACTCAGTCCGCGCATCACCTGGAAATTCTCTCTGGCAGGTATCATAATATTTACGAGTACAACAGCTATGGATGCTGCATGTTTTCTTAAAATATCAATGCCTTCTTTTTCATTGGAAACCGCCTGAACTTTATAGCTATCCTGAAAAATTTCTGTCAGTTTTACACGGCTGTCATCATCGTCTTCCACAATCAAAATCGTATCTCGCGCCATTTTGTGTTCCTGCCTCCCGCTCTTTTTATAGTTTGACCATCACAACACTTTTGTTTCTGAGTTTAAAAACAATTCTGCTCACATGTGACGGCAGTATATATCTGATCGTACTGATTTCAACAATGCTTCCCTCATAGGCATTTCCTCTGACAATGACCGCCTTCATATCCTGATCGGTCATATTCGCCAGCTTGGAGACTTCCGCATCCAGATCAGCCAGTTCATGATCCTTTGCCACGATCGCAGCATTCAGCTTTTTAATCAGTTCTTCCGCATCCTCCTTATCGGGCGGCAGCGTCTGCAAAATACTGTTCCAGCGATCCTCCAACATCATCAGCTCATCCAGTATCTGTTCTCTTTTTCTCTCAAACACTGCCTGCTGTCTGTTATAGAGCGCATTTTTACCCACTTCCAGCACGGTTTTGATATGGGACTTATTTCCAAGATTATAAGTATCCACACCTTTTACCGCTCTGGTCCTGCCCCCAAGAAGCATACCCTTGCTGCCTGATACAAAAACCTTCTCCATTGTATTAATGTTGCTGTTCATAATATAATTTGCCCGGATATTGCTGCCTGCGTCAATATTGGCCGCCTCAAAAAAGCTGCCGGAAACTTCTCCCCCCGCCTCAATAAAGCAGTCATTTTTAGAGCAGCTTCCTTTCTTTATCATAACATTCCCGCCCGCCACAAGCTTGCAGGCCTCCACGTTATGTTCTACAATAATATCTCCCGTAGCTGAAATATATCCTCCGGAATAAACACTGCCGATCACATAGACCGAACCATCCACTTCCAGTTTTCCCGTAACAGCCGTTACATCCTCCCGCACGATGATCATATTGGATATGATAATCTGTCCGTTTACATACTCAAATTTTCCGTTCATATTAGACAGATAGGTCACTCCGTCCGGTGCGATCGTAAAGCCCTTACCTTTTAACGGTTTCTTTTCGGCTCCCTCATTGGCATGAATCACTTCACCGAAAACATTTTCACCGTCTTTCCCCTTTTCCGCAGGATGATAGATGGCAATTTTTTCACCTTCATCCACCATCTCAAACGCTTCTATATTAACATAGTCAACGCCTCCGTCCGGAAGCGGCGCTGGGATACGCGGCAGATCAAGCCGCACAAAAAACTCAAACCAGCCGTTTTTGCCGTCTTCAGCAGGCGTTCCCTCCGCGATCAGAATCTTTTCATTCATCCTTCTTTTCCTGATCATCTCGGTTATCGCCCCGCGCTTTATCCCGTTGACAATTCCTCTTTTTTTCAGCGCTTTATAAATATCGTCCTCCGTAACTATATTGCCCGCAACAAACCGGATAAACGCATATACACAATTCCCGTTATCCTCCACGAAAATACTGAAGTCTTTTTTCGTCATGGAACTGATATCTATCCCCAGCTTATCGGCAGTCATATAAGTCGTTGTCTTTTCTTTTAAAAGATTTTCCCGTTTCTCTTTCATATCCGATCCGGAAAAGATCAGTTTCGCATAAGATGACACGTCCAGTCCCGCTTCCAGCCCCAGGCGGATCTCTTTCATCTGCCAGTGGCTGAATAAACAGTTTGTATAGCATGAAACTTTTAATTTCTTTTCCAGTCCCAGACGAATCTCCCGCATCTGCATCCAGTTATACTGGTCATCGGCATACACGGAAACATTCAGTCCCTCATAAAGACCGATCCTGATCTCATAGATCTGCTGCACATACATATCATCCGTCAGCCATGTATCTATGGAAAGTTTATCTTCCAGAGCAAGCCTTATCTGTTCCAGCTCATCATCCACAAACCCTCTTTCCACATATGGCAAAAGATTAATCGATGAATAAAGGGAAAGCCGAATCTGCTTCATTGTTTCATAACTGTATGTAGGATCGGCATATACCGAAACATCCACCTTATCCTTGATTCCCGTGCGGATCTGTTCCATCTGAAGCCAGTTGAACTCCGGGCTCGAATAAAGCGACACATCCAGCCCTTCTTCTTCTCCCAGAAGAATTTCCTGATGCTGTTCCGCCATATATTCCGAATTTTCCGGCATCGTATATCCGGCTCCCTTGCGGGGACTGTGATCCGTATTCATGCGACATGTCGTCCTTTCCGTTTTTAGTATGTAGATTTCAATATTATACTATAGCCAGTCAGAAAAGTCCACTGTTCCCGTTTTTCTTTTTTCCGAAAAGCCAAAGTAATATAAGCCCGGCTGCCGAACCGGCAGAGAGCAACAACAGCAACATAAGCGGTGCCTCATCTCCTGTCCGGACGCCCGTTTTTTTCACACCTTCTCCTTTCGGAATCTCTTGATTCTCCGCTTTTTCCGGATTCCCTGCGCTCGTATATTCTTCTCTGCTTACTTTCCGTCTCAGAACAATTTCTTTTTCCGTCACCTCCGGTTCGGTCTCCACGATTTCGTATAATGGGCAGCCCCCGCCTTCCGGTCTGTAACCGGCCAAACGTTTTCCATATAATATCGTTTCCGTCCTGTCTTTATCCTTCAGTTTCTTTCCATTGTGTTCCGCTGTCAGTTCTATCTCATTTATTATAATACTTCCCACCTCCGGTGACACACATGTCATATAGACCGGCGGTTTTACCCTGCCGAAGTCTCCTCCCACCGTCCCAAAGCAGAGGCGGAATTTTGTCACATGCTCTTCCTTTGTCTGCAATTCCTTCGGGATCAGCAGCCGATGATTCTCCTGTGTGGTTAATCCGCCCTCCCACAGGATCCAGCCATCGCTCCGATTCGTCATATACTCCGCATCATAAAGCAGGTCTTCATTATAAGTACCCGTCCAAAGTTCCGTCAGATACAGTTCCGGCGGCAGGTGATCCGTCATTGTAAACTGCTCAAGGCTCTCCCCGGTCAGGTTTCTCAGCACATCCACAGTATACTGATAAGTATCCCTCTGCTGTGTCATTTTAATCGTGGATTTTTCAATTTCCAGTGCTTCTTTTTCATCGTACATGATCAGTACATCTTCTGACGCTCTGTTCCATGTCTCTCCATTCAGAAAATACAAACCTGTTTCTTCCGTCAGCACCTCCTCCCTGTTCCCCGCATTTTCCGTATTTTCTTCATCCTCCATGTCTGCCTCCCCCGCCGCTTTTTCCTGCTGCAGCCGAAACACAATATCCTCCGCATAGCCATAGCCGTCCGGCGCCGTATGCTCCGACAAGAGATAGATCCTGCCAATCTGCAGGCCTTTGATCAGGTGCCCTTTCTTTGCGATCAGCTCCTTCCCTTCAGGAAGTTCGCTCTCTTCCTTTATCTCCATCAGATATCCCCCGGCGTCCCGATAAAAGAAATGTATCTCCTCCGCTCCGGACACCCAGGAAGCAACCGGCGTGGAAAGATACTTTCCGTCGGCGTCCTTTTTCAGGTTTCCTGCCGCATCCGTCTCGATCTCCCTGATTTCCAGCACCGCCCCGTCAATTTCTTTCCGATTCACAAGATCCTGCTTCGTCATAACAGTTTGTGTCTTTCTGTTCAGAAATAATCCGATATGCTCCTGTTTTTCGGTATTCTGCCCGCCTTTTACGCCATGATAACCGCCGTCTATCCAAATCTCCTTTGAGGAAGTCAGATAACCCACAGGCCCTTCGAGCTCTCTCACATAATATTTTCCAAGCGGCAGATCCTCATCAAAAACAGCTTTTCCATCCTCACCGGTGATACCTGTCGCGATCAGCGTATCCGCAGGGTAAAGTACCTCCGACTCATCCCGCAGTACCCATTTTCCGGTATCCGCATCCAATATAACAGCCGTCCTGATATCTTCCCCTGCATACAGCCCATATACCGCGCCCGCAAGTACACTTCCGCTCTCACCATCCTGTTTTTCTATCACAATTTCCAGTTTCTGCCGCTCATTTTTATAATCGGCACTGTGAAAATCAAAGTTCACATTTTGCTTTTGGGCGGTGATCTCAAACTCCGTCTCTTTCGTATTCAGAACAAATCCCTCTCCCGCCGTAGTCTCCACGATTTTATACTTCCCGATATAAAGTCCTGCCGCATAGCCCCAGCCCCTTTTATCCGTAACGATCGTTGCGATCAGATCTCCTTTTTTATGGATCAGATAATCCGCCGCAGAAATCTGATATTGATCAAACAGATCCTTTCTCAGTTCCTGACTGTAGATATCCTCCGCCGCTATAATTTCAAAAACCGCTCCTTTTACCGGTGCATCCTCATATTCAAATATCCGATCCTGATGAGCGCTCTCCGGCAATCTTTTAACCTCCCGAAAGGGTTCCGCTTTCAGCTTATCCAGCAATGTCTCCTGATCCCCGTGAGCACCTGAGAGCTGTTCCCCATGCTTTGTGATCTCAATGATACCTTTCTGCTCCTGATTTTCCTGTATTACGGTTACCGTGAGATTCCCGTACTCATCCATCAGCGCATACTTATTGGTTCCCATCTGGCCATCCGGATACACCGAACCGTTATTGATCGTAAATGTCACTTTCGGAAGGGGCGTATTTATGATCTCATAACCATTTATCATTTCCGTACTTTTATCCAGAACCGACTGTTCACTTCCGTTGACCACATAGCCCTCCGGTGCCGTAATCTCCTCCAGTTCATATGTGCCAATCGGTATCTCCTGCGGCAGTGTTATAAAGCAGTCCTTTATCATATCCTCCTTTTTCAAAAAGCCGGTCCGAAAGGGATGTGCCTGTGTTCCGGTCATAATCTTCGCATTGGGATCATAATAGCTCATATAGCCCTTTTCGTCATATTTCCAGTTTAAAGCGATAAGGCTCTCTTTGCTTAACTCCATGGAAATGCATTTCAGGCGATACTCCGCTCCCTCCTTCAAAACAGTCCCCCTGACAAACTCCTCCGCTTCTATATAAGTACCCGGAACAACAACAAACTCCCGATCCGCTTTTAAAATGCGTAAATATGCCTTTGTGATCGTGTTGTTGATGATACGCTGCTTTTGTAATTCCCTGCCCTCTCTGCTTTTCATATTTTTATGGTCTCCGTAGCGTATCCCCTCTTCCGGCGTATAGGTTTTCTCCACCCTCTGCTTTGTCGCATCCGTATACAGAACACCCCCGTCTTTTGAAATACTGACAAGAAACGGTTTTGCGGTGACATGATGCTCCGGCGTTGTTGTCTCTGCGATCACATAGGTTCCGTAGGGCAGTTCCGGTGTAACGATACGCCCGTCCGCATCCGTAAACATCTCTTTTACATGGTATCTGTTCGGCACGCCGTCCGGCTCAAGCCACAGCCGATCTCCCTGCGTCCATTCCTCATGCCCGCTGCGCTTATAAAGTACAGCCGTCTTTTCTCCGGAAAAATCATACTCATAAAATGTCATGATATCATCCGCGGTCCAGTTCTCCCCTATCGGTGCAATGCTGCCATCCTTCACACCCCTTAAGTCGCTGATCAGATACACGGAAAACCCCGCTCCCTCGATCGGCTTTAACTCTGTCTGAAGAGTATTATCAGAAGTTTTTACAAACTGAATACCCTGTTTGATCACATGGTCTCCGGAATAAACCGATTTTGATGAACTGTTGTCATCCGCAGTCAGTTCATTATCTGCCTCCTTCGCCGTCTCATCCCTGTTTTCTATCTTGACCATCTGCCATTTGTAGGTAAGTGTTACGGGATATACCGCCTCATCCAGCATATATCCCTCGGATGCCTGTACTTCTTTGATATAATAACTCCCCAGTTCCAAATCCCCGAACAGTGTTTTTCCCGGCGTATCCTCACAGGCAATCTCTCCGCCCGGATTTTCGATATGACGGCTTCCGTCCGTATTCAAAATATAACCGTCCCCGTTTCTCTTCGGCGTCCTGCCTATCACAGCGGTCTGCACCAGCTCATCCTTCCGGAAGATAATCCCTGTCTTTTTATCCTGATGTCTGATATCCTGTGCCGCATAAATACCATATACCGCCCCATCCAGCAAAGCATTTCCCTGCTCTGCTGCCGATTCGCTTTCCGTATCGTATTTGATCAGCTCCACCGCTCCCAGTGTTCTCTCGTTTGTCAGATAAAATTCAGCTATTTCACCGCCCGCAATAGTCTCACTCTTCTCATTTGCCTCCCACACATAGCCATTAGGCGCTGTTATCTCTCCTGTGCCGTAAGTATAAGTTGCCGCTTTAAATGCTTCCTCCTGCTCTGCCAGAGATTTTTCCGCCTCCTCCTTCGTCACTGTCACTCCGTCATAGGAAGCGGAAAACTCAGCCTCCTTTGTCACGGAGTATTCCGCATAACCGTTTTCATCCGTGATGACCGTTGTGAGATACTCCCCATCCTCAAAAATCTCCACCTCACAGCCGGAAAGTCCGACTCCGGTCTGCCAGTCGCTCTTATGTACTTCGATTGTATAGGAAGTTTCCGCCCTTGATGAAATATTCTCGATCTTCGGTTCTTCGGGATCTGTCGGTTCTACCGGCTTCTCCGGCTCCACCGGCTCCACCGGTTTGACGGGAGGCGTATAGATTTCCGTTGCCGCCTCCTTATAGACAATCAGAAACTGTGCATTGGGATGATCCGAACGGTATTCATAATAAGCATAACTGGAAGTTCTCGCCGCAGAATAAAAGCTCCAGATGTACATTAGCATCTTTTCCATAGATTCTTCCGAAGAAATGTTCAGCATCGCCCGGGCTCTGCTTTTTACGTTTGTCTCGCTTAAATTCTCACTTTCCATCATCAGCCACGCCGCAATCTGACACGCCACATAGGTCGCTCCCGTCACATCGGCATGGCTTGCGAAATAGCCGAGACGCCCCACCTTTTTTTGATAAGTACCGGGATCTGCATGATAGAGATAGGAATTCCGGCAGGACTTTCCGTAACTGATACACAGGGCCGGGACTCCGCCAAGTGTAATCTTATAGATCGTTCCGTGCCCTGTCCCGGAATAGCCGGTGGAGGAAACTCTGACTTTCGCCACCTTTTCTCCGCCCTCTAATGCTCTCGGTGATATGGCGCGGCGTCTTGTGACTTTGCCTTTTTCTTCCCAATCCTCTAACGTTTCACCTGCCTCATAAAGTTCTTTTAACTCTTTCAGCGTCAGCCCTTCATAGACGGTCCCCTGAAAAAAATCCCACGCATCCACTCCGCGCTCCAAAATGTTGATGCACTCCGACAATTCCTGTTCCTCGTAGACATCCTCTTCCAGCTCCACAATCAGTCCCAGCAGAAACTCAGCATATTCTTTCTCATAGTCATACAGATTGTTCCACCATTCCTCATCATAGGTAAGAAGATCCTCAAACCCGTTCGGACAGTAAAATTCCAGCCATTTCTCCACTGTTTTGTGGTCCTCTTCCACAAAATGATACTGCTCCTTTGGCAGTACAATCTCCTCCCCCGGATCATTCCCGGATACTGTTCTTTGTACCTGCTCCGCCTGCTGCTCTTTTTCATCCCGCCCACCGGTATTCTCTGCCTGATCATCCTTCTTATCTGATACATTTTCTTTTTCCGTAACGTTCTCCTTATCCGAACCATTCTCTTTTTCCGAGGTATCCTCCCGTTCCTGGACGCTCTCCTTCTTCTCTTCCTCTTCCTTCCGGGAACTTTCCTCTTTACCCGGAGCAGCCTCCGTCGTATCCTCCCCTTCTTTCTTCTGCCCGGTTTCCTTTTCTTCCTCTATTTTCAAAATTTTCTGATTCCGTTCCGTATCCGAACCCTCCGCCGCATAGACATCTCTCAATGCGCCGGTATAAGCATCCGCCGAAATACTGCCAAATACAAGTGCTGCGCACAGCAGCAGGCAGGTAATCCTGTTTTTCATTTTTTTCATCATAAGTCATCCCCTTTCCAATGTAAAACCAACCTCTTCTCCACAGATCAGGCTGAGTTTCTTTCCATCCGGACAATTCACACGTAATACCCCTCCCTTTGTCTCTTTCCTCACCTGCTCAGGTACTTTTATCTTAAATACCGGAATATCTGCCCTGGAAATAAGTTTTTCCGTCAGATACGCGGTATATAAAGTTTCCTCCTTTTTCACCCTGACCTGTCCGATATAACGATATCTTTCTCCCTTTTTCAGCGCAAAAAGCGGTGCCGTCAGTATGGTAAACCAGATCAGAAGAGGAATCATCAGCAATACTCCAATCGCTATCGCCGCCAATGGTATTGTAAGGTCCGGAAACTCTCTCTCATCCTTCTTATCTCCCGGCGTAATTTTCCTGAACTGATACTTTTTAACAGAGGGCTTCGGCGCCGGCACTTCCGCGTCTGTTTCCGATTCCGCTTCCTGCTTTGTGCGTCCATCCCCCCGCACTGTTTTTACATCTCCTGTCAGCAAGACATCCGTATATCCATATTCCTCCTGCTCCGTCAGAATCTCTACGTCTCCCACGATCCGGCAGGCATCATACCACATCACGGCCTGCCATGCCGCCGGATAAGACTTATCGTATGTTTTGAGGCCTCCGTACTCACAGACGGCACTGTACTTAGTCGGTATTTTGTCCTCATCCTCCCCGGTCACTTCATAGACAACATACAGCAGATCATAGCTTATTCCCTCATAAGTGATCGTCTTCTCAATTCTTTCCAGATCATTATCCGGAAGCCCCTCCACTTTTCTGTTTGTCGTGACTACATCCGCCCCTTCCGAACTGCTTCTTCCGGTCTCCTCTACCATAATGGAAGCCTCATCCAACACATACGTCATTCCCTCTTCCACTACGTATCTGGGAATCTGCGTGACCTTATCCGCATTCAGAGGAACGGTCCTTGAAATTTTCATTCCCGGTATCCGAATTACTTCCACTGATTCCTTTTCGGAAATATGATAATTTACCGGTCCCTGATCCTGCGCCGCCTGTACCTTATATGCTCCCTGAAAAAACAGCACAAGCGGTATGAGCGCCGTTATCCACCGAAGCACTCTGTTTCCTGATACAATTTCTTTTTTCATTTTTCCCTTCTTTCTGCGCACGATCATCCTTCCCCATCAGCACAGCTCCAGCCATAACAGTTCTGACGATACCCCCATTCCCCTATAGCCCGCCGATACCGACACTTGTGTCAGGTACGCACGGACACAAATCTCAGACATCACAAAATAAACTTTTGTAAACCGGATGTTAATGAAATAACATTTTTTGGAATGATAAAATTGAAACTACAGATAAATAAATGATATAAAATAATTGATAATAGACTCGGCAAAACTACCGCCGTTTCGTTATGTAGTTAGTATGATAACATCGTTTTCGGGTTCCTGCAAGCTTTTTTTACAAAAAATTTCACATTAAAAATTCTATTGCTGAAACAGCCGCCCCAAACGGAGCGGCTGTCTCTGTCCTGCTTTTATTTTTCTTATACCTGAGTTGCACCGTCCACTGAAAGGATCTCTCCGGTCACATAGCTTGCAAGGTCGCTTGCCAGAAACAGTACCGCATTTGCAACTTCCTCCGGCTCTCCGGGCCTGCCGAGAGGAATACCAGCGGAAATCCGCTTCACCATTTCCTCCGGAAGCGCCGCCACCATGTCCGTATTTGTCACGCCGGGCGCCACGGCGTTCACACGGATGTTATCCTTGCCAAGTTCCCTCGCCAGGGATTTTGTCAGTCCGTTTACCGCGAATTTGGAAGCCGGATAACCGCAGCCTGCAGCCTGCCCATAGATACTTACCATGGAACTGGTGTTGATAACGGAACCGCCGCCCTGTTCCTTCATAATCGGCGCAGCCGCCTTTGTGCAGAAAAATACCGCATTGACATTCAGCCTCATAATTTTCTCAAAATCTTCCGGCTTGTAATCATAAAGAGATTCCCTTGCGGAAATTCCCGCATTATTGGCAAGAATATCGATCCGCCCGAAAGCTTCCTTCACCGTTCCGATCGCCTTCTCCACCTCGTCATACTGATCCAGCGCAGGACAAAGCCCCATCACTTCCGCTTCCGGCATCTCCTCTTTCAGTTTGCCGAGCGCCTTATCCACGGTCTCCTGTCTGGAACCGAACAAAGCCACTTTAGCCCCCGCCTGAATAAATTTCTTCACGATCTCGTAACCGATCCCTCTGGTACCACCCGTTACGATCGCTGTCTTTCCTTCCAGCATTCCTGATACATTCATAAGATTAACCCTCCTGTTATAGACTTATTGAATAAACTGCATATATTCAGTATACTCACTAATCCTTACTTTTACAAGAAAATATCTACATCTTAGAAATTCTTCTCCTCCTCAATCCATCTCCTGATATTGGAAAATTCAATCTCCAGTTCCCCATCAAATATTCCTACCGCCACAGACTCGTCCAGTCCATAGATCATGGGACATACCTCACTTTCAAAAAAATACACGATCAGTTTCTGCTGGCCGGGATCAAGTATCCAGTATTCCCGCACACCCGCTGTCATATACTTGGAGAGCTTTTTCGTATAATCCTTCCTCCTCGTAGACGGAGAAATCACTTCCAGTACAAAATCAGGCGCGCCGTATATTCCCCATTTTTTTATTTTATCATTCCGGCATAAAATCGCCACATCGGGCTGAACCATCGTCTTTTCATCACAGTCAAGCTGCGTATCCATCGGCGCGATAAGAGGGCGGCAGGAGCCGCCGCGTTCCATAATGAAATTTGCAATCTGGCGATACACTTTCCCGCACGCACCCTTTTATTATCCGTTTTTTACCCGTTTTATCTATCCTGTTTTCTTCTTGCCGATGCCTTCAATATCTCATACACTGCCGCAAACAATACACCTGCCACGGGAAACAGCAATCCGCCTCTGCTCCACTCCCCCGTATAAAAACCATATCCCAGAAATACCGCAGTGACAATCAGCCAGTAACTCCCCGGAAAATAGGAAAGTTTTTTCTCGACTTCCTTGTTTTCCACCGTGTACTCCTCACGCTGCAGCCGCTTGTTATAACTGCTCTGCACGATGCCCGCCCTGACGATCAGATGTACCCCCACCGCCACAAACAGCAATACTATATTCAAACAGCCTGCCATCACCATATCCCCGGCCGAAAACGCAGCAGCCAGCATCAGAGGAATAGCGCCCACAATACAGAGCACTATGCCGGATATTATCAAAATCCGAAAACTGCCTGCAAACTCATTTTTTCTTTTCTCCACAATCCCTTCTACTCCATACTGCAGAGAAAAAGATTCCTTTTCCAGATATTTATACCGATCCAGTTTCATTCCGTTATAAATGCAGATTGCGGTACCCGCCGATACAAACAAAAGCACAAACACGATCCCGATCCCTGCCGCCCGATCCTCCGATACCCTGCCCGCTTCCTCCAGCGCCGAAAGCTGCAAAAGGACGACCGGGCTCACAATAAAAAGAGAGATTGCCGCCGCGATCCTGCCGCAGACTTCCTTCGACAGGTCCATAAACGCATTTGCCTCCTCCGCCGAAACCGTCCGCCCTTCGGAAACGTCCCTCCTGCCGGCAAGCCCCGCATCTTCCAGCTCATCCTTTAAAAGATAATCCGTGCTGACTCCGAACACCTCGCTCATCTTCAATATTTTATCCAGATCGGGTATCGTCGCGCCGACCTCCCATTTTGAAACGGACTGTCTCGAGATATTCAGTTTCTCCGCCAGTTCCTCCTGTGACCAGCCCATTCTTTTCCGTAATGCAATAATCTTCTCCGCTAAAATCATCTCATCCTCCTCTCTGTCTCCTCCACGATGCCTGTGAAGTACCCATATCTTACCCCGGTCTGCGGTTGCAGGCTACCAAAAGGGGCTTGAACTTCCGCACCAGACGGTTGCATTTCCCCATATTTCAGGCATTTTACGAACTTTTTGTTCTCTCCGGCTGCAATTTGTCCCTCTCCTGAAAACAGAAAAAGCGGCGAATTGCTTTATCTCTAAAACAAATTCACTG
>OFHA01000713.1_pt1 | contig 27334 bp, 23 predicted proteins | sample 1521891 | NCBI WGS metagenome assembly OFHA01 (sample SAMEA3504089, study PRJEB24116) | mouse gut metagenome | biome: mouse gut; feature: mouse-associated habitat; material: faeces | place: Denmark | collected 2011
AATCGCGATTTCCGTGCCGTCCAGCCCGGCATACTTTTTCGGTACTTTGTCAAGATCCACGATCAGTCCGTCAGCAAGCTCCCCGATCGCCACGGAAACACCGCCGGCGCCGAAGTCATTGCACTTTTTGATCAGCCCGGAAACCTCCTTCCGCCGAAACAGCCTCTGAATCTTCCGCTCCGTGGGCGCGTTGCCTTTCTGCACTTCCGCCCCGCAGACCAAAGTGGACTCCTCGGTGTGTGCCCTGGAAGAACCGGTTGCGCCGCCGCAGCCGTCACGCCCCGTCCTGCCGCCCAGCAGAATGATGCAATCGCCGGGATCGGAATTTCCCCTGATGACATTCCTTCTCGGCGCCGCCCCCATGACCGCACCGATCTCCATCCGCTTTGCCACATAGTTGGGATGATAGATTTCCTTCACATAGCCTGTCGCAAGCCCCACCTGGTTCCCGTAGGAGGAATACCCCTTTGCCGCGCCGCGCACCAGCCGCGCCTGGGAAAGTTTTCCCTTCAATGTCTGAGAAGCGGGCACGGTGGGATCTGCCGCCCCCGTGATTCTCATCGCCTGATATACATAGCCTCTGCCCGATAAGGGATCTCTGATGGCGCCCCCAAGACAGGTGGCCGCACCGCCGAAGGGTTCTATTTCCGTAGGATGATTATGGGTTTCGTTTTTGAAAAATACCAGCCACTCCTCAGAGATGGGACCGTCGCCGTAATCGATCTCCACCGGCACCACAATGGAGCAAGCGTTGATCTCATCGGAAACCTCCATATCCTCCAGCTTTCCTTCCGCCCGAAGCTTTTTCATCGCCATCAGCGCAATGTCCATTAAGCAGATAAACTTATCGTCCCTCCCCGCGTAGAGCTCTTCCCTTGTATCGAGATAACTCTGCCAGGTCATCTGAAGGGGCTCCTTATAATACCCCTCGCCAAATTCCACTTCCTTCAGCTCCGTCGCAAAGGTGGTATGGCGGCAGTGGTCGGACCAGTATGTATCCAGCACCCTGATCTCCGTCATGGAAGGATCTCTCTTCTCCTCCTCCCGGAAATAACGCTGGATATGCAGAAAATCCCGGAAAGTCATGGCAAGGTTCAGCGAAAGGTAACGCTTCTTCAATACCGCCTCCGCTTCCCCGCAAAAACCCTCCAACATTTTCACGTCTTCCGGCTCCTCATATACCGCCGTCAGTGTATCCGGCTTCTCCATACCGGTCTCCCTCGAGTCCACCGGATTAACGCAGTAATTTTTAATCTGCTCAAACTCCTGATCGGAAAAGCTGCCGCTGATCATATAGGTCACCGCCGTCCGGATCACCGGCTCCTCATCCTCTTTCAAAAACTTCACGCACTGCAATGCGGAATCCGCCCGCTGGTCGAACTGCCCCGGCAGGTATTCCACGCTGAATACCCTCGCCCCTTCGGGAATTTCCGGCTTTTCCTCATAGTACACATCCACCGGAGGTTCCGAAAAGACGCATTCCTTCGCCGCCAGATATACATCATCGCTCAGATTCTCCACATCATAGCGGATCAAAATCCTCACGGACTCCACGGAATCGATCTGCAGATAACTTTTGATCTCCTCCATCAGCTGATTTGCCGCCGCCGCGAAAGGCGCTTTCTTTTCCACATAAAGTCGTTTCACGTTTCCCATCTTTGAGATATTTTCCTCCTTCATATAGAATGCCCCAGAGCTTTTTAGCCCTGAAGCACTGCTTTATTCCTCTATCACAAGTCCCTGCATAATCATATACAGTTCGTTGTCTATTGTCTCACCTGATATTCCCATGGTCAGAGAAGCTACTTTCAGCCCCTCCAGTACATACATGATGTTCTTTGCCGCGATACGCGCATCCACATCATAAAACTCTCCGTTCTCTATCCCCATCCGGATCAGCTTCTCCAGGATGGTCACCCCCGCCGTAAACTGTTTTTTTAAAATCGCGTTTTTCGGATTGGCAAAAGCGTACTCGTAAGTGGCTGCGGTCAGCGTTTTTCTGCTGAGCAGGATCTCCTTTTTCTGTTCCTTTAAAAACAGCGCCAGAATCTCCGCCGCCGCCGCGTCCTCCCCGACACTCTCGGAAAATACATCGTCCGCTTCCTCGGACTCCGCCGCCAGCACTTCCAGAAAAACCTCCTCCGTACTTGAAAAGTACAGATACAGGCCGCCTCTGCTGATTTCACAGGCATCCACAATATCCTTCATCGTAACGCTGCGGAACCCCTTCTCCACAAACACTTCTTTCGCTTTTTCCAGTATGAACCGTTTCTTTTGTAACGACCGCTCTCCCATATCTACCTTCTCTTTCAAAGCCTGTAACTGTCAGCCCGTGCCTTTTTCACACGATCCGCCATCCCTGTTTTTTGCCCTACGGCTCCAGCAGTTCCCGCAGTTTATATAATATTTCCAGAAACACACCGTTCTCCACCGCTTCAGCCCATAAAACGCTCTTTGTCATCCCGCCCAGCACATATCTCGAAAGGATGCCCGATAACAACTCCATATCCCGCAGCGTGGCATTCGCAATCGCTTTCTTCTCCTGCTGCACGCCTCTGATCCGGTTCCTGTTATAGACATACTGATAGTTGCGCGTCATGAACTTTGTCCCCTTCGCCGCCTTGACAAAGCCAAGCAGCGTGGAATCATAGACCGGGAACGTAAACGTCGTCTTTTCCACGCCCTCCCCCTCGTAGCTGTTCATCACCTTATCACCGCGTTTTTGCTCCAGCCAGGAAATATAGCGCACAAGGAGCCTTGCATCCGGCTGATACTCAGCAATCGTATTTTTCCTAAGATCGATATCCGCCTCATGCGGGTTGTCATGTAATAGCATACTTTTTTTACCTCGCTTTTTTTATCATATCAAAAAATAAAGAAAAAGTACAGAAAGACTTCACAAAAAAGTTGCTAATTAGTATAATGAAGAAAAAAGGTTTTCTAAAAACAGATAGGAAGGTATTTTATGGCATCAAAACGCATCCCCGCTGGGCAGACTTTTATTCAGGCAGGACAGGCACTGGAATGTTTCTGGTACATTACCGAAGGAAGTATGCAGGCGCAGTTTCCCGGTGGATTTATCACACTGGAAAAAGGCGATATTGTCGGTATCTGCGATTTCAACCGGCAGACGCATACGCTGTCTTATCAGGCGGTCACGGACTGTATGATCATTCCCTATGGTTCTCCCGCCGTGCTGATCAGAACAAAATTCTTTGAGGAGCACATTGACAACCGTACCCGGTTTGCCGTGACAATGAACCGGTTTGTGCGCAAGACTCTAGAAAAATATACGATCACCTGGAGATCCTGCAAACAGCTCTATGACTTTCTGAGTTCGTCCTACGCTTCCTACCGGAAGCTGTGCGAAGAACTCCATATCGTAATCAAAGCGCTCCCCGGTATCGATACCCTAGAGCCCATGGAAAGCGATCTCACGCCGGCGCTGTGGCAGACCTCCTATTATGCTGGGCTGCACAATATCCTGTTAAATAAAACGGCTGCTCCCATTCTGCAGGAAAACCAATTTGTTCCGGGTTACCTTTATCATGCCATGGGGGACATTCACACCCTGCTTGGAAAATTTCAGTCTGTCTATGATTATGCCAAAGAAATCTCCTATCTGCTTCTGAACGAGGACAGACTTGATTTATTTGACCTGTTTACAGGCATGTATTTCCGGATCGGCATGCAGCATCCGAGAAGTTCCGCGATCTCTCTTGCCATAGAAACCATCTGTTCCCATGTGGAAAAACAGCCCGGCATCCCGCCCCACCTTGCCGAGGGCAGGCTGCAGGAATATCATTTTCAGATGGAAAATATGAAAAAGCTGATGGATAATCCTGCCATGTCGGATATTCAGGCTGATTTCCAGAAGGATTATTCCCTGCCCGGCAAGCTGGCGGGTTCCGTGGACATTATCCTGGAATACGCGGACTGCACGCCCGAAGTCACCAGCGCCATGAAGAATGCTCTGGCTTCCTACAAGCAGCTTCCCGATAAAAATGCCACCACGCCGGAAGTTATGAAGCTCAGACAGACTCTGACCAAATATTTTTATGAGATCTACTCCGCTGCCTTCCAGGTCAGCCTGATGGATGAAAATATTCCGCCCATTTTAAAGATGTTCTTCAACTTCGGATATATGGACGCGGATCTGTGCGGTATGGACAACGCCTGCTATCTGTATCAGAACGTGCAGCATTACTCCGGTTCCGCGGAGCACGGTATTTATACCACCCACGAATGGCTTAAGGCCATTTACGCGGGGGAAAAAGAGCCCAGTATCAACGAACTCGACGTGGACTATGAAAAGCATGTCCAGACCATGAAAAACGAAGGTACCATCAACGCGGAAACCGCGAAGCAGATGCTGGAGGACAGAGCCCAGAAAGTACTGTTCGAGCTAGATAACATGTTCCCCAGGGCAAGTAAGATTACCAGCGGCAAGCCCGCCGTATTCTGCCCGATTCTTTCCGAACATGAATTTATCCGCCAGCCCGAGGACGCTCTGCTCTACCCCGATCTGATCGTCAAGGTGCTGGAATCCATCCGGGGAGCGGACTACACCGTCTTTGCCAGAACAAACCTTACCATGCTCTCCCAGAAAGAGAACATTCATGACTTTTTCAATGTGGAGATCATGCCGGATATTATCCTGATGCCGGTGATCGGTATGAGGGGCGCCATGTGGCAGGAGATCGTCGGCCGAAGCCGTATGACCGCCGCCCGCATGATGCTGCCGATCTTCCAGCTTGAGGACCTTCAGAAGATCATGATACGAATGATCGGCGAGTACCGCTGGGAGATGTGCAAGCGTGTCCAGGGCGCAAGATGGAACGATGTGACCGAGCCTTCCCTCACCAGCCTGTACTACGACTTTTTGCAGTTCTACCGCAAAAATCCGGAACTTTCCACCGACACAAAGGAGAAGATCAAGACCGGGCTGCAGAAGTGCAAAAACAACTTTAAGGAGTACTTCCTGAACGACTACGCTACGTACATCCTCTTTGAGAGCAAGGGTTCGCCCCATCTGACCAAGAATGCCCGGGCTATCCTGTTCAGCCAGTGCCCGCTGTCTGCGCCGATCCGCAAGACGCTCTCCTCCAATCCTATCTACCAGGAACTTTTAGAGGCGCACAGCAGAAGTGTCGCGGAGCGCTGCAAGAAGCTGGATAACCTGAGCAAGAAGCTGATCGCCAAGCAGGAGAAGTTGCCGGAGGTGCTGGATCAGGAGATCGAATTTACAAAAAGATAGTACTCTCATAACCAAACAGACAATAAGAACGCAAAATCCCTCCCATCCGCCGCATTTCAGGGCAGACGGGAGGGATTGTTTTATTTCCTGTCAATCGCCGCTCCCTGATAGACATACTGCATTTCGCTGATATAATCCGTCATATTGTCGCCGTTATACTTTTCCGCAAAGACTTTCAGGATATAGCCCTCTTTGTCGTATTCGGAGGGCCAGTTGATCGCTATGGTGCCCCCTCCTCTCTCCGTGGCATCCACGAGTCTGTCATAGCCCACGATCGCTCTGTTGTGTTCCGTCAGGAGAACGGCGGAAAGATAACAGTTTCCTGTGGAATATAATTCTTTATAGTCAAAGCAGACCGCACCGCCGTCCCTGCGTATATTGCTGATCTCCGGCTCCCGCATGCCGTTGGGATTCGTCTTTTCATCATAGGGATTTTTGATCGTCAGCTTCCAGGCGTCCACCTCTTTCTGAACAACCGGACGAATACCGTTCCCATTCTCAAAGGCGGAGTCCTTGCCGCCCACCGCCGCACTGATAAAGACGATATTTTTCAAATCCACCATGTTCATGCTGCCGTCCGTCACAGACTGCAGATCCATCACCCTTTTTCTGACGCCTCTGTCATATCTGTAGGCATCCGTCACCCGGTAGAGCACCGGAGGCACAAGAGATAATGGAGTTGCCGTCTGTGTGCTGTCCTGCCATGCATAGCAGTCGCTGTAAACCACATAGTCTCCCTCCCAGCTCTTAGCCGTCACCACAGGATCTTCGATTCCCTTTGTCCGAAGCCGTATCGCCATCTCAGGCGCCGCCTTGGCCGTCAGCCCGGGCGCCATCCCGGACAGGATAATCCCGCACAGCGCCGCCGCCAGAAGCCTTCCGCATCTTTTATGATCTTTTTTCATACTCTCATGATCCTTTCCTCTGTTTCTGCCTCACCATCCTGTTTCACTACCTCTTTCCGTATACTCTCCAGCAAAAACCCCTTTATCTGCTCCGGTGTACACTCTCCCGGTTCCTCTTCCTTCATGCCGGCATAGTAGGCAATGTAGTTAAATATCTTTCCTGTCAGGGTGAGTACGATATATTCATTCGGATATTCCTCCTTTAACTCACCCCCCCGTTTTCCCTCTTCGACGATACCGCGCAGGCGCTCAGCCATACCTCCTTTTCTCTTCCTCCGGAACATGGGATAAAAGAAAAAGATATTGCAGATCTCCTCAAGCGCTTCCTTCCTGATCTTTGTCATAACGCCATCTAACAGGTCAAACAGGCAGCTTATCTTTTCCATAAAGCCGTTCTGCCGTGAAAGCTCCTCCTGTATGCTCTCCGACCAGCTTTTCTGATAATAATCCAATGCATCCATCAAAAGGTGTTCCCTGCTCTTAAAATATTCATAGGCAGTTCCCTTGCCGATTCCCGCTCTCTCGGTGATCTCGGAAACCTTCATCTTCCCAACCTCTCTTCCCTCCAGCAAAAGCTCCATCACAGCCCTGTAGAGAGCCTCCACCTTGGGGGAGAGTTTTTCTTCCTTATTCATCTTTTCAATGTCCGCCCCTCTTTGTTCTCTTTTGATTATAACAGTGAAGCCTTTAGACTCCACTGTTACTTACTTTTCTGCCTAATCTTCCGCTTTTCTTTCTTTTTTCAGCTCCTTTTTCTCCCTGCGGCGCTCTTTTCTCTCCAGCCGCTTTTCCTTTCTGTTTCTCTTTCTGTCCTTCTTTGCCCCCTTATCGATGATCAGATAGATCGTGGGGATCAAAATCAGCGTCAGCACCGTGGAAACCAGCAGGCCGCCGATAATAACCAGCGCCATGCCCTGCATCATCTCTCCGTTTGTCCCCAGTGCCAGCCCCATCGGGATCATGGACAGGATCGTTGTCAGGGAAGTCATCAAAATTGGCCTCAGCCTTATGGCGCCCGTCTCAATCAGCGCATCTTCCAGCGGCATCTCCTGCTTTAACTGGTTGGTGGAGTCCACATATAAAATACCGTTGTTTACCACAATACCCATCAGCATCAGAAAGCCCATCAGAGAGACCATACTGATCGTAGAATTTGTCACAAACAGGAACATAAACGAACCGATCAGCGCAAACGGTACACACATCATCACCATAAAGGAAAACCTCGGTGATTCAAACTGGATTGCCATCACAAGGAACACCAGAAATACCGCTGTCAGGATCGCTTTGACCAGCGTGTAAAATTCCTCCATCATCATCTTTGTCATGGCGCTGCTCGCCGGTGAAACCGTATCCGGGAACACCGTATTTTCCACAATCCCATCGATCGCCGCCTGGGCCTCGTAATACCCCTCGGAAGTCGTCGTTGCGGTCAGCGATATCTGGTACTGCCCGTTCTCTTTATAAATCTGCTCCTGAGCCTCCTCGTAGACGATCTGCGCGATATCCCTGAGCGGTACCGTCATCCCCGTGGGCGTCATAATATTCAGGTTCAGCAGGCTGTTCATATCCTCGTAAGCGCCTTCCGGGTATTCCAGCCTCACTTCGTACTCGGAACCCTCCCGGGTTACGGTCATCGCCTTTTTCCCGCCGGTAGCGTTTCCAACCGCCATCCCCACCGTGATCGGTGTCAGCCCGTACTGCATGGCGCTCAGCTCATCCACATCGATCCTGGCGCGGATACTGTCGCCTGATGTGGAGTTATCCACCTTGACAACGCCCTCCACTTTCAGGAACTGTTCCTCCAGTTCATCCGCGAAGGCTTTCAGTTCATCCATATCCCTGCCCTGCAGGCTGATCCCGTAACTGCCGCCGCCCATCATCGAACTCATGCTGGAACCGGAGGAAGAAACCGTGATATCCATGCCCGGCATCTCTTTTGCCAGAACATTCCATTCGTCCACTATCTTTACGGTGTCCCTGCTTCTGTCCTTTTTCAGATAGGCGCTGATGCTGGCGCTTGTTCCGCTGACGGAATAAGAATAATGTTCCACATCCTCATCCGACGACACGATCCGTACCCACTCCTGCATCTGCTCATCGATACTCTCCAGCCTTGTTCCGGCACGGAAGCTTGCGCGGACAGACACCGTTCCCTCATCCGCCGAGGGCATCATCTCCATATTAAGCTGAGTGCCCATGGCGATGGATAATACTATCATCAAAGCGGTGGCGATAATCACAAGAAACCGTTTGTTCAGCAGCTTTCTCAATATCTTCTTATAACCGCTGACCACCCAGCGCAGAAACTTATTCATCGGAATATCTTTCTTCTCCACCGGACGGAATCTCGAATAACACAAAGGCACCAGCGTCAGCGCCACGATCAGGGAGGCCATCATCGCAAATACGATCGTAAAGCCAAGCTGTACGAACAACTGCCCGGAAAGCCCCTTGCTGACCGCCAGCGGCACATACACTACGACCGTGGTAATCGTCGATGCGATAATGGAGGCTGTCACCACTTTGGTTCCCGCCAGCGCCGCTTCCTTGAAATCAGGCTTTTTCTCCTGCATACGGAAACAGCTCTCGATCACGACGATGGAAGAATCCACCATCATACCGATGGCAATGACAAGGGAACCCATTGTCACGATATTCAGCGAATACCCCATGGCATTCATCAAAATCAGTGTCACAAACAGCGACACCGGCATGGACGCCCCTACGATCAGCGACGCCTTAAAGTCCCCGAAGAACAGGAACAGAACCACCATCGACAAAACGATACCCAGAATCAGCGTCTGCCCCACCGACCAGATGGAGTCTACGATACTCTCGCTGGCATCATAGGTGATGTCAAAGGCGATCGCCGGATTTTCCGCCTTAATTTCCTCTAACGCCTCTTTTACGTCATTGCAGACATTTACCGTGCCATAACTGCTCTTTGTCTGAATGCTGATACTGATATCTTCTTTTCCGTCGTATTGACTGATATAGTCAGACGATTTGCCGGACATGGTGACATTCGCCACATCCTGCAGCGTGATCACGCTCCCCTTGCCCGTAGTCAGGGGCGCCTTGCGGAGCTGCTGCACGGTATTATAATCCTTGCCCGTGGTGATCGTCATATTCTGCTTTCCCTGGGTGACTGTCCCCGCAGGGTAGCTGAAGTCTATCGTGGCAAGCATCTGCGCGATGCTGTCCATGGTCAGCCCATACTGATTCATCAGTGTTTCATTCAGTTCCACCTTAATATATTCTTCGCTGCCGCCGCTGACCTCCACCTGCGCCACACCCGATATCTTTTCCAGGTCCGGCACCACGGATTCTTTGATAACCTTCAACAGGTCGATATCTCCGACTTCCGTAGCCGATAAATACATGTTCGGCATACTGTTCATATTCATTTCAATGACGGTGGGGCTCCCCACATCCTCCGGCAGGCTTAGAGAAGCCGTATCCAGCGCCGAACGCAGGTCCGAATAACATTCGCTGATATCCACGCCGTACTCATACTGGAACAGTACCTGACATACGTTTTCCATGGATATGGCGGTCACATCCTCCACGCCGCTTAAGGAAGAACCGGCGTCCTCAATGACCTTTGTCACCAGTTCATCCACCGTCTCCGGATCTGCCCCCGGGTACATCGCCATCACGATCAGCATCGGCATCTCCATGCTGGGCGTCAGCTCCAGCTTAAACCCCAAAAGAGAAGAAATACTGAATACCACCAGCGCCAAAATGATCAGCACACAGGAGACCGGACGCTTTAAAGCTGTTTTTGTCAAATTCATCTGCGCGCCCCCTATTCTGTTTTCGTGCTTTCGGTATCCCCGGCTGCTTCTTCATCCGCCTGGTCCTGAGTATCTTCCGGCTTTGCTTCCTCTTCCGTCCCCACCGCATGCAGCAACACGCCGCCGGTAAGCTGGGGAGACCAGCTTGTCACCACGATATCGCCCAGGTTAAGCCCATCTGTCACCACAATATTGTCATCGTCAAAAATTCCCGTTGTAATCGGCGTTTTCACCGCTCTGTTGTCCACGCTGGTATACACATAGGCGCCGTCGCTGTCATAGTAGACCGCGTCGTAAGGAATGATCATCGTGTTTTCCGCACGGTAGGTATCCGCGCTGACTTTCACGGACACGCCGCTGGGAAGCCGGGTGCCGTTCGCTGCCACACAGGCTTTGATCTGAAAGAGTCCGCTCTGGGGATTGACCGAGGCGCCGATCTCGGTAACCTGCGCCGTATATGTATCGCCGTTCCGCTCAAGGCTTACTTCCTGCCCGATGGAAATGGTATTCTTTACCGCCTCGCTGACCTGAAACGTCACGGTCATCGTATTATTATTGACAATGGTATACGCCGGATTTCCCTGCGCCGCCATCCCGTTGACATCCACGTTTTTGCTCTCGATCACACCGGAGACAGGGGCTTTGACCGTACAGTAATCCAGCATCATCTGCGCCGATTCCACTCCCAGCGCCGCCTGAGAGATGCCCGTTTTCAGCGTCTCCTCGGTATTGGCTATGGTCTGATCCAACTGTTCTCTGGTCATCTCCGCCGTCTCATCCGTCAGATCCTGGCCGTCCTCTGCGGTGTGGTATGCGCTCCTTGCCGTAAGGTATGCCTGATAAGCCTGATCCCGGGCCGCGCGCGCCTGGCTCAGCGCCGACTCCGATATGCCGCTGCGATTGTTTCCGCTCACATCCCTGCCGGCATTGTCATAAGCAGACCGCAGTTCATCATACGCGTCGTCCGCCGACTCATAGGCGTCCTTCGCCATCACATAGGCGATCTGCGCCTGCTCAAAACCGCTCTTGGACTGTAACTGACTGCTCTCAAGCTGCAAATCCGTGCTGTCCTGCTGGTTCAGCAGCGTATCCATCTGGGTATCCGCCGTCTGCTGCGCACTCTTTACCTGAAGCTGTGCCTGCTGAAGGCTCAGTCTTGCCGCCTCATCGTCTATTTTAAAGAGGACATCGCCTGCCTCTACGGTATCGCCCACCTCAAAAAAGGTCTCCGTCACCGTCCCCGCTGCGAGAGGAATGACCATCACCGTCTCTTCCGGCGAAATCATGCCCACAAAAGAGTTCGTCAAAGTGATCGTTCCCGTTCCGACGCTCTGGGTGCTGACCGTCACGGCTGTTTCCTCCTCGGTTATGGCTTCCGCTTCCTCGGCCGCGGCGCCGCATCCGCCCAGAACCATCGCCGCAATCAGCATCGCTGCGATTCCTGCTGCCGTCTGTTTCCTAAATTTTCTCATGCTGCTCCTCATTTCCGCGCAGGCCTGTTTCCCCGCGCCCCTTTTTCAGTTTATGATACTGCAAAATTTTCCATATCTGCAGATACCGACCGGCCGGTCGGTCACCATGTTTGATTATACGCTTTTTATTCTAAAATACAATAAACGAAATCTTAAAAAAACTTAAATTATCCTTTTCAGGATACTTTCTGCCGCAAATTTTAACAAAACAAGCGGCAAACCGCCGCTTGTTCGGCTATTTACCGCTTCTCACCTTCCTGATCTTTGTCTTGATCCTCTGCAGGGCATTATCCGTTGCCTTCGCCGTTTTTCCGAGAACTCTTGCGATCTCCGTATAGCTCATGCCGGTCAGGCACAGCTCCAGCACCTGTTTCTCAAAACTGCTCAGCTCCTTTTCTATCGCCATCTCCAGGCTCTCCAGATTTTCCCGGTCTATCACCATATCCTCCGGATTTCTGCTTCCCTCCGCCACCAGTTCCTGAATCAGTTCCGGGTAGCCTTCCTCTTCCGATCCCGCCTGGCCGCCATAGAGAGAGACATAGGAATTGAGAAAAGAGTGCTTCTTTCTTCCCGCCGCCTGTACCGCCGTATAAATCTGCCTTGTCACGCACAGCTCCGCAAACGTATAAAAACTGGCATCCCGCCCCGCGTCATAGTCCCGGATCGCCTTAAACAAACCGATCATGCCCTCCTGTAAAAGGTCCTCATGGTCGGCGCCCAAAATATACATTGCCTTGGACTTTCTGCGGACAAGATCTTTATATTTCTCGATGATATATTCCGTTACCCTGTTATCCCCGTCGTGAAGCCTCTGGATCAGCTCCTCGTCTGAAAGAAATTCATAATCGCCATACATGCCCGAAGCCCTTTTTATCCTCTCTGCCTTACCACCTCATAAGCCAGCACTGCCGCCGCTACGGAAGCGTTCAGGGAATCGATATCGCCCTTCATCGGGATCGCCGCAACCATATCGCAGTTTTCCTTCACAAGCCGCCCGACGCCCTCTCCCTCGTTCCCGATCACAAGCCCGATGGCTCCTTTCAGGTTCAGGTCATACATTCTGGTTCCGCCCATGTCCGCGCAGACCATCCACAGTCCCCGCTTTTTCAGCTCGTCCATTGTCCGCACCAGATTGGTCACTCTCACAACAGGAGTATAGTTCAGCGCTCCCGCGGAAGTACGCGCCACCGCGGCCGTCAGCCCCACCGCCCGGTTCTTCGGAATGATCACGCCGTGGGCACCCGCCAGATTCGCCGTCCGGATAACGGCGCCCAGATTATGGGGATCTTCTATATTGTCCAGCAGAATAAAAAACGGATCTTCTCCCTTTTCTTTTGCCGCCGTAAAGAGATCCTCCAGCTCCGCGTACTCATAAGCCGCTGCCGAAGCGATCACGCCCTGATGGTGCCCGGTCTCCGAAAGCTGGTCCAGCCGCTCTTTTGCCACAAACTTCATAAAGCAGCCCTGCTTTTTTGCCTCCCGCTTTATGGTCATAACCGGTCCGTCCTGACAGCCGTCCAGTACATAGAGCCTGTCGATGGGCCTGCCGCTCTTTAACGCCTCCAGCACCGCGTTTCTGCCTTCTATTATATATTCATGATATGCCATCGTTTGTCACCGTCACTTTATCCTGTTATTTTTTGCCCATTCGGATCACATTCCTCAAAGCCTTTTCTCAAAAGCTCCAGCACCCTCTCTAACCGCCCCGTCAGGTACAGATACCCGATCAGCGCTTCGAGCGCCGTAGCCTTCCGGTACTCGCCCGGCGTGGCGTTCTTTGCTTTGGTATGAAAATGCGCGTTCCTGCCCCGTTTTAATATGTCCGCCTCCTCCTCCGAAAGCTCCGGAAGGAGTGCATCATAGATTCTGCACTGGGTGCCCGCTTTGGAAAATCCGGCGGACTCCTTATGAAGCTTCTGAGGCTGTCTGTTGCCCCTCTCCACCACGATCGTACGGACGATCAGTTCATATACACAGTCGCCGATATAAGCCAGCGTCAGCGGAGAAAAGCTTCTGATATCCTGCTTCCGCCCCCCAAAGCTCTCAAGGATAGCTTCCGGCAGCATCAAGCCTTTTTCCATTTTACGCCCTCTCTCGTATCCTCCAGCACGATCCCCTTTTCCAGAAGTTCCTTTCTGATCTCATCGGCTCTGGCGAAGTTCTTTGCCCCTCTGGCATCCTGCCGCTCCCGAATCAAGGCCTCGATATCCTCCGGCAGAAGTTCCTGCTTCTTTTCCACAATCAGCCCGCAGATATCTGCCAACATCACGATTTCCTTCTTTAACGCCGCCAGGTACGCCTTTGTGTGCTCCCCATCCGTATTGGTATTGACAAATTTTACCAGTTCAAATATCGCGGCAAGGGCGTCCGCGGTATTGAAGTCATCTTCCATGGCCTCCTCAAATTTTGCCACAAAAGCCTTTGCCTGGCCTTCCAGTTCTTTCTCCGCGCCGCTCTCCTCTCCCTCAGCCCCGTTTTGCATCAGGAAATTCAGATTCTCTACCGCCGTGATAATCCTGTCATAGCCGTTTTGTGCCGCCTGCATCAGCTCCGCACTGAAATTCAAAGGGCTTCTGTAATGGGCGGAAAGCATAAAGAACCGCAGTACCTGCAGATCATATTTCTCGGAAATATCCCGCACCGTAAAGAAATTTCCGGCGGACTTTGACATCTTATGATTGTCAATATTCAGAAAGGCGTTATGCATCCAATAATGGGCAAATCTCTTTCCATTTGCCGCCTCCGACTGGGCGATCTCGTTTTCATGGTGGGGGAATACCAGATCCTCACCGCCCGCATGGATATCGATCTCCTCCCCGAGATACTTTTTACTCATCACGGAACATTCGATATGCCAGCCGGGCCTGCCGTCGCACCAGGGCGACTCCCAGTAAGGCTCCCCTTCCTTTTTCGGCTTCCACAGCACAAAATCAAGCGGATCTTCCTTCTGATCCTCCCCGGAGACAAGGAGGGATCTGTTTCCGCCCCTTAAATCGTCCAGATTTTTATGGGACAGCCTGCCGTAGCCCTGAAAGCTTCTCGTCCGGAAATATACCGTGCCGTCCGCCGCCGCATAGGCATGTCCCTTTTCAATCAGCTTTTCGATCATCTCCAGCATACCGCCGATCTCCTGAGTAGCCAGAGGATGGGTGGTGGCCGGTTTTACATTCATGCTCTCCATATCTTTTTTACACTCTGCGATATACCTCTCGGAGATTACGGAGGCGTCCACCCCCTCTTCTATCGCTTTTTTGATAATCTTGTCATCCACATCCGTAAAATTGGACACAAAATTCACTTCATAGCCTTTATATTCCATATAACGCCGCACTGTATCAAACACAATCATGGGTCTGGCATTTCCGATATGAATCAGATTATACACAGTGGGGCCGCACACATACATCTTTACCTTTCCCTCTTCCAAAGGAATAAATTCTTCTTTCTGTCTGCTCAGGGTGTTGTATACTCTCATAAGTTCTTCCTCCTGGTTATTTTCCGTTCTGATTTTTCAGTTCCCGCAGTTCCTTTTCCAGATCTATCACCCGGTTACAGAGGGCGGAATTCTCATGCTGCAGAATGGTAATGTCCTCCATCACCGGATCCGGCAGATGTATCTGATCCATGTCGCTTCTGGGAACTTTGATGTTATCCCGCTTTACAATTCTCCCCGGTACGCCTACCACGGTACAGTTCGGAGGTACCTCCTCCAAAACCACGCTGCCCGCACCGATTTTGCTGTTCTCCCCAATGGTAAAGGAGCCGATAATTTTGGCTCCGGCGCTGACCATCACATTGTCGCACAGGGTAGGATGGCGCTTGCCCGTTTCCTTTCCCGTACCGCCCAGAGTCACTCCCTGATAAAGGGTCACATTGTCTCCGATTATGGCAGTCTCACCGATAATCACGCCGCTTCCGTGGTCAATGAAAAATCCTTTGCCTATGACGGCTCCCGGATGAATCTCTATTCCGGTTTTCCTGGCTGCTTTCTGAGAAATTCTTCTGGCTCGGAAATAATGGCCCCTCAGATACTGTCTGTGGGCTTTTCGATAACTTATCATCACCCGAAAACTGGGATAAAGCAATACCTCCCAGGGTGTTTTTATTGCAGGGTCCCGTTCCCGGATCACTTCAAATTCTTCTTTTACATGCTTCCAGAATCCCATTTTCTGCCTGTTTTCCTTTCTGTCAGGATAAAAAAGAATGCGCTGTGCGCATTCTCCGCGCGCGAGCGGATTGCGCAGCAATAAACATCAACCCCGCGAGCTGCGCATAATTATTTTTTCTTATAGGAAAGTCATGGACTTTAACGCTTTATAGCAGCAAAGTCTTTCCTGATAAGATAAAAAACGGATAAATCCATCTCTGTCCAGAGACGAAATTATCCGCACGTTCAGCCACAGATTTCTGTTCTCTTCCTGTTAGTTTATGCAGAAACTTCCTGTTTGTCAATAGAAAAGTCACACCCACTCCCGAAAATCCAGAGAAACATCCTGCAAAAGTTCCACCGCCAGCCGGGAAATATCCATTTCCTGTATTTTCTCACTGACCGGCTCCTGTCTGCCACTGGAAACAGCATCCAGCCGGCGGCGGAATTCCGGTATCTTCCTGCAACTGTCCGTAATTCTTTCCAGCCGGCCTCCTTCTCTGTTCAGGGTAATCTGAAAATATCCGCAGTTGGCTTTCACTGCAGAATCCCGCACCTTCACGGTAAAAGAACGGGGATTCTCACTTTTCAACATGGATACAAAGGCTTCCAGGCTGGCAACCCGAAACATCATCCGCGGCCTGCTGAAGGAAATTTCACAGTCCGGCAGTGCTTTCTGACATAAAAATTCTGCTGCCTGTTCCCCGGAGGGCAATTTGAGAAGCAGCTCTTTTATCTCCGCCGCAGGTTTTTCTTCCGCTTCCAGACCATACACAAGGATTCCGCAGATTTTCTCCTCTGAAGTCAGAAGAAGAACGCCGCCATGCTCCACTCTGGTTTCCTCCAGCAGACGCTGGTAGTAGGCCCTGTCGCGGACTGCAAATATCTGACTCTTTTTCTGCAGAATATCGTTGGACAATCTTACCAGTTCCGCTATATCTGCCTCTTTGGCCTGTCTCCATTCCAGTTCCGGCATATCCGCTGTGTCCTGCCTGCGTTCCGGCTTTGGCATATCTGATATGTCCTGCTTCCATTCCAGTTCCGGCATATTCGCTGTGTCCTGTCTCCATTCCAGCTCTGCGGCTTTTAAATCGGAAACAACAGGAGGAAGTTCCCATTCGTTCTGCCTGGGAAAAAATACAAATCCCTGTCCTTCGTAATAGGCCGGGTCCGCAGGCAAAAGTATGGTAAAAGGGCAATTCTGCTGTTCCAGATCCTGCAGCAGCCTTTCCATTACCCGCCCCATTTTTCCCTGTCTGCGACAGTCCGGCCGGGTCGCCACAGCTACAATATAAGGTATCTGCCATCCTGAGCCGCAAATTTGAAAATCATAGGGATTCAGATGGATCATCACCTGAATTCTGCCTTCTTCTTCCATCACCAGAATACGGTTATCTGCTGTTTTCCACTGGTAATAATAGTCCACGAAGGGGCCGGAATCTTCCGGAAAGGCAGCTTCATATAAAATCCGTGTCTTATGTTTTTCCGGTTGGGTCAGATAACGTATGATTTCCATTACTCTTTACCGTCCGGAACTTCCGTCTGCCTGCGGCATCCGCCGCAGCCGTCACAGGCTCTTCCGCTGTCATACATGGGCAGGCTGCTCTCATACAGGCCCGCCAGCATACAGACCGCCTGAGCGGAAATCCCTTCCTCTCTGCCGGTAAATCCCAGCCTTTCTTCTGTGGTCGCTTTTATATTAATCTGATTTTGAGCAATCCGGAGGGTATGGGCAACATTCTGCTCCATCTCTTCAATAAAGGGGCGCAGCTTCGGCTTCTGGGCAATGATGGTAACATCAATATTTTCCACCACATATCCCTCCTGTCTGAGCAGTTCTCCCACATGGGCCAGCAGTTTCAGGCTGGAAATCCCCTTATAGGTATCATCCGTATCCGGAAAATGCTTTCCGATATCGCCAAGGGCTGCCGCCCCCAGCAGTGCATCCATGACAGCGTGAACTGCCACATCTGCATCAGAATGGCCTTCCAGTCCCATGGAATGGGGAATTTCCACACCCCCCAGTATCAGTTTTCTGCCCTCTTTCAGTCTGTGCACATCATACCCTGTCCCAATTCTCATATATATTCCGATTCTCCTTCTCTAATTTCCTTCGTATGTAATAAGGCTCTCCACGTTGTAACCGGATAATTTTTCTTTGCCTTTTAATCCGGCCAGCTCCATCACAAAACAGATTTTCACTACCTGTCCGCCCAGCTGCTCAATCAGCCCGATAATGGCTTCAATGGTTCCTCCGGTTGCAATCAGATCGTCGATAATGACTACCTTCTGTCCCGGCTTTATGGCGTCTTTATGCATTTCAATAACTGCGCTTCCGTATTCCAGAAAATATTTTGCCGCAATGGTTTCACAGGGGAGTTTTCCCTGTTTACGCACCGGCACAAAACTTTTATGTGCTTCATAAGCCACCGGCACACCGAAAATAAATCCTCTGGATTCCGGTCCAACCACCACATCATAATCCACGTCTTTCAGACTCTCTATCAGTCCGTCAATGGCAAGGTGCAGTCCGTCCGCGTCCTGCAGGATACTTGTCACATCCCGGAAAATAATGCCTGGCTTCGGAAAATCAGGAATACTTCTCACATAATCTTCTAATTTTTTCATTCTCGGTTCCTCCAATCCTTCCTCTTATGGTTTCTCCAAACTTTATGGCTGTTTTATATGTTCCCGTGCACACTGCAATGCAGCCTCCACAGTATCATCCATATCGAAATATTTATACTGTCCCAGCCTTCCGCCGAAAATCACATTTCCTTCTCTGCGGGCAAGCTCCTGATACTTTTCATACAGCTTTATATTTTTTTCATCGCTCATGGGGTAATACGGCTCGTCCCCTTTCTGCCAGCTTTGGGGATATTCTCTTGTAATCACGGTTTTGGGCTGTGTCCCGTATTCAAAATGCTTATGCTCAATGATTCTGGTGTACGGAATTTCATATTCCGTATAGTTGACCACTGCATTTCCCTGATAATTTTCTTCTTCCAGAATTTCTGTCTCAAACCGGAGCGAGCGGTATTCCAGTTCTCCAAAACAGTAATCAAAATATTCATCTATCATTCCGGTATAGATAACAGTTTCCGCAAGACTCTGATAATACTCCCGCTTTTCCAGAAAATTTTCCTGCAGGCGCACTTCGGTTCCTTCCAGCATCCCCTCAATCATTCCGGTATAACCGCCCATGGGAATCCCCTGATAATTATCATCAAAATAATTATTATCGTAAGTAAACCGAACCGGAAGACGTCTGATAATAAAAGCCGGAAGTTCCGTGGCACGTCTGCCCCACTGCTTCTCCGTATAGCCCTTTACCAGCCTGGTATATACGTCTGTTCCCACCAGATTAACAGCCTGTTCTTCCAGATTTTTGGGATGTTCCACTGCACAGGCCTTTTTCTGCTCCTCAATCTTTGCCTTTGCTTCCTGAGGTGTCACCACACCCCACAGTTTATGGAATGTGTTCATATTAAAAGGCATATTGTAGATTTCACCTTTATAATTTGCCACCGGCGCGTTGGTATAACGGTTAAATTCTGCAAATTTATTCACATATTCCCAGACTTCCCGGTTGGAAGTATGAAAAATATGGGCGCCATATTCATGCACCTGGATGCCTTCCACTTCTCTGGTGTAAATGTTTCCGGCAATGTGCTCCCGTTTATCAATCACAAGGCATTTTTTTCCTGCCTTTTTTGCTTCCTGTGCAAAAACCGCACCAAACAGTCCTGCACCTGCAATTAAATAATCGTACGTTTTCATTCTGTCTCCTTTTACAAACTTCCATATCCCCTACCAGTATAGTATACCGCGGTCATTTATACAAGAATTTTTTCTTTTTGAGATTCTCCTTCTGTTATCGTCAAATTTTCTGTAGAATTCTCTGTTTTTTGCAGGAAAAATGTCGGAAATTTCCCATTTCTTTCCACAATTTTAACACCCAGGAGCCTTTTGTTCTGGTATAATAAAAATGAGGTGATTATATGGCAGTTAGCAATATTTTCAAAAACGATTATATGGAACTGTTAGAAAAATTACAAACAGAAAACCGGACTTTACTGGAAGAAAATAAAAAACTAAATGACACAGTGGGCTGGATGCATGACACCATCTGGCGCCTGGTCCGCAAACAACGTTCCGAGAATTCTTAATTATTCTCAGGCCCGGCCAGTCTAAGGACAGGCCGGGCCTGCTGCCTGAACGGCCGGCTAATCTTCTCTTTTCTTCACCAGCACAATCTTCGTAATCCCATTGCTGGAATCATCTTTTCTGGTCTGCAGTTCCGGAAAAGATTCTATGAGTTTTCCAAATTTGTGATACCCGTAATTTCGGCAGTCAAAATCCGAATACATTTTCTGAATCATATTTCCAAGTTCTGACAGATACATCCATCCGTCCTCGTCTGAATTTTCATCCAGAAGGGAAATCACCATTGCCTTTATGGATTTCAGATTGGTAATAGGCTCCGCATCTTTCACCGGAACTTTTTCCGGCTCCGCATTTTTTCCATTCTGTCTTTTTCCCCGTTCCGGGGGAGCTGTTTTTGGCTCAGGACTGCTGTTTTTGGGCTGCGGATTGTTATTTTTATACAATACGTCCAGTGTTTTAAACTGCTCGCAGGCCCTGACAAAAGGGGTAGGCGTTTTACTTTCTCCCATGCCTACCACGTGTTTTCCTGATTCCCGCAGCCGCATGGCCAGCCTGGTAAAATCGCTGTCAGAAGATACCAGAATAAACCCGTCCACCGGGCTGGTATACAGAATATCCATGGCGTCAATAATCATGGCCGAGTCAGAGGAATTTTTCCCTACTGTATAATTATACTGCTGAATGGGTGACAGGGAATTTTCCAGCAGGGAATCCTTCCAGGAATTTTTTGAACTGGAAGTCCAGTCTCCGTATATCCTTCGTATTGTGACATTTCCCAGTGTCTGGGCTTCTTTCGTTACAATTTCAATATACCTGGAAGATACATTGTCCGCATCAATCAATAAAGCGTACTTCTTTTCATCATCCATCTTACCTCTCCTTTTGTTCTGTCATTTCAGGGAAACGCTGATGAAAGCGTTTCCAGCGCCGGATTTGCGCTGCGATGCAGCAGGTTCCGCTGCAAATCTGTGCGCTTCTGCCGAAGCCTCTGAAGAAATGCTGATAAAATCAGCGCTTCTTCAGACTCCATTATAATACTTTCTTCCCCCGGACACAATCATGCATTGGAAAAAGAATAAATTTTCTGTTTCTGCACCATACTATACCGAGGTGATTTTATGGCGTCTTATGTATCTCCCGGTTTACGGGATCAGTTTGAAACCCTGTCGTCAGAGCTGCAGGACTGCATTCTGGCACGGAATGTTCAGCTTAATACCCTTCAGGACCTGATTCTGGTTCTGGAAGAAATTGTAAAGGAAGCGGAAGGCTGATGTTACCGGCTTTCTGTAAAAGAACAAATCAGACGGCTGCCATTGTTTATTACGGCAGCCGCCCGTTCTTTTACGATTTAATAGTCATGCAGCTGCCGATCTGAGCCATGGCTTCTCTTACCGGACGGCGCAGTTCTTTTTCCTGTGCGCTGCTGATTAATTCAAAGGTACTGCAAAGTCCCGCAATCTGCCGGTCCAGCTCATACAGATCTTCCCGTCTGTTCCGGTGGCTGTTGTCCTCCCGAATCCTGTTTTCCACTTTTTCTTTCAGATAATCTGTTTCAATATTTATCATATGGTATCTCCTCCTGCCTTTTGCTAAATTGTAACGGTTCCAACAATAGTATGCGCAAAATTCCTTTTTTCATGCTATAATAAAAAAGAATACACGGTGCACACTCTCGTTATGCAGCCGAATTCACAGCCACAAACACTGTCTTTTCAATCATGGAGGATATATTTATGAAACAGATTTCTTTCCTGTTCCTGCTGCTGTTGTTCTGCCTCCTTCTTTCCGCCTGCGGAAACAGTCAGACGGAAAAATCCCCTGCCCTCGCAAAGGACTATCCGGCCGCAGACCACTTTCGAAGTCCTGTCACTTCCGTTCCGCCGGAAGAAATCGACGAAGGATTTTCTTCACCGGAACTGAATGTTCTGGAAGGGATTGAAGTGGAACGGAAAGACTCGGAAACGGAGCTGAACATTCCCGCTGATTTTATCGGCCCGGTCACTCAGGAAGATTTATCTCAGATTGCTTCTGACGCGGGCTACTCCTATGCCGCCCTGAATGAAGACGGAAGCGTCACCATGCGCATGAGCCCCAGTCAGCATCTGGAATTGCTTAAAGGCCTGGCAGATTATATTAATGAAAGACTGGAGGACATGACGGTTTCAGGAGAATATCCGGCATTTGGAGAAATCAGCGCAGACAAAGACTTTACCGTCTTTACCATTGTTCTGTCTTCTGAAAAACAGGAAACATCAAATTCTCTTTCTGCTATGACATTTTTCATGTATGGAAAACTGTATGCCGCCTTTTCCGGGAAGGAACCGGAACCCATACATGTGGAATATGTCAGCGGTGATTCCGGACGGGTCATCGAAGTCTTTGATTCTTCTGACATACCGACGTCAGATACTCCGTAGCCTGCTGCGGCGGTCTGACCTGTTCTTTTCGCCCCGGAGAGCAGGGTATCTGCACTCACGGGACACTTATTCGCGCGGCATTACAATAACATTTTTATATGGGACAGGAATTTCCTGAAATACAAAAACACTACCGATACATCTCGGTAGTGAACTTCCTGCTACTGATATTTAAAATAGCGGAAGAGGGATTTGAACCCCCGACACCACGGGTATGAACCGTGTGCTCTCGCCAACTGAGCTATTCCGCCGTAATTATTAAAAAGAAATGGGACCTACAGGGCTCGAACCTGTGACCCTCTGCTTGTAAGGCAGATGCTCTCCCAGCTGAGCTAAGATCCCATGGTTGTCTGCAGTCTTGACTGCCGACTGCTTGACTATTATAATACGATATGAATACAAATGTCAAGAGGTTTTTACAATTTTTTTTGTAACAGTTCAAATATCGCCAAAATTATGGACAAATCATGCTGCATGAATGAGTTCATTATGACGACGATGAATGGAGGATTTTTTATGAATAAAAAGAGAAATTTCCAGCTGGTTGCTCTGGATTTAGACGGCACTTTATTCAATTCAGAAAGCCAGGTATCTGATGAAAACAAAGCTGCCATCAGAAAGGCTGCCCGCAGTGGCATTACTTTTGTGGTATCCACCGGGCGCCCTTACCGGGGACTCCCACTGGAACTGATGACGGAGCTTGATATCCGGTATGCCATTACCACAAACGGTGCCGGAATTTACAAAGTTCCGGAAAAAGAATGCCTGTTTGAGAACTGCATGTCCGCCAGCCTGGCAGCAGACATTGTGGAGGAACTGCTGAAACTGGAAATCCACATGGACCTGTTCGTCCATGGAGACGCTTACACGCCCAGCCAGTGCCGGGAAATTTTTTTAAGGATTGAACGTCTTCCGGATTCCCTGAAGCAATACATTCTTTCCACACGGGAAAGTATTCCGGATATGGTTTCTTTTCTCCGGGAAAATCAGGTTCCGGTTCAGAAACTCACTTTAAATTTCCTGACAGATCCGGACGGGAACTATACAGACCGGGATAACGCCATCCGGATTCTGAATCAGTACCCGGACATCAGCTATCTTTCCGGGGGCTACGGCAATCTGGAATTTACCGGAGCTGGCATTTCCAAAGGCAGAGGTCTGGCACTGCTGTGCGGCTATCTGGATATTCCATTGAAAAACACCATTGCCTGCGGAGACAGTGAAAATGATCTGGATATTATGAAGGCTGCCGGTCTGGGCGTTGCCATGGCAAATGCCCCGGAGGAAATCCGAAATCAGGCCGATGACGTAACCTTAAGCAACGACCGCCATGGAGTGGCCGCCATGTTGGAAAAATGGACAGGCCAGCCCTCCTGACACAGGAATGAACGGTTCCTCTGATTCTGTCATGACACGGGCCCCGTTCCGCCAGCCGCAGGTGACCGGACGGGGCGTGAACGATAATATGTTTTCACCCTTTTTTCACAATTTTTTCACAGTATATTGACATTTTGAAAACTATGTTATAAATTATAAGAGACAGGATAAAGTGTGGCAATAACTTATTATTATGCAGGAATTTCCCAGGAATTTTCTGATATAATACAAAATCTCTGTCGGAATTTAATCAGGAAAGGAATGTACATTATGAGAGAAGGAAAAAAACGCAACAAAATTGTAAGTCTTGTGCTTGCAGCATTCATGATGGTTTCTGTGTTTGCTGTGGCAACCCCTCAGCAGGCAGAGGCGGCAGGTGAGCTGAGTTTAAAAGGCAAAGGAACATCTACTGCAACAATTTCAGATGAGGAATGCTGGGGTGCAACCAAAGAAGCTAATTTTATTAAATTCAAATCCAACGTAACCGGTTATATCACCATTAAAATTTCAAATAACAGTTCTGTTGTTTCCGGTGGCGCTTACGGTTATATTACATTTAACAAAAGCAAAACCTCTGCCCTTGGCCAGACCCGCGAATATTTTGATACCAGCGAATCTGAATCAAGATATTATACACGGACTTACGGCGTTAAAAAAGGAAGCACCTACTACTTCAAAGTAGAAAGCATGGGCGGTGTAAAAGTTAAAGCAACTGTGACCTCTCTTAAAAAAGGTTCCAATACTTCCAGAGGGAAAGCAAAAACACTGAAGCAGGGAAAGACTGCAAAGGGTGTTATTATTGCAGGCGATAAAAGTGTTGACTGGTATAAAATCAAACTGACCAAAAAGCAGAAATTAAAATTAACTTACAGTGCAAAAACAAATGGTGCTGTTTTGTCTTCAAGCGGTACCTCCATTTATTATAACAATGGAATTAAATTCACCCTTTGCGCAAGCAATGGTAAACCATTTGTTTCCGGCAACAATAATTACGACCTGGCAAACCTGAAAGTTTCAAAAGATTCTACTTCTTATTACATTGAAGAAACCAGAAATGGAATTCCTACCGGCAGAACATTTGGTATCGATCCTGGTACCTACTATGTAAAAGTAGAACGCTTGAATAAAACTTCTTCCGGATATTATACCCTTAAGTGGAAATAAAGAATTACATAACGCTAACCACTTTTTCACAACATAAAAAACCATTATAACCAAAGAACCGTTCCGTCTGTGATATTCATAGACGGAACGGTTTCTTTCTGTTCTGTTTATTTAAAATACGCCACGCCGCTCTCAAACAGCTTCATATCCTGTTCTCCATAGATATTCACTGCCACGCTCTCGCCCCGGCGTTCTGAATGAGCCATTTTACCAAGAACCCTGCCATCAGGGCTGGTAATTCCCTCAATAGCCATATAAGAGCCATTGATATTCCACTCCTCATCCATGGTGGGCCGGCCCTTTTCGTTGACATACTGGGTTGCCACCTGACCGTTTGCAAACAGCTTCTCCAGCCATTCTTCTGGCGCCACAAAACGTCCTTCGCCATGGGATGCAGGATTACAGTAGATTTTTCCAGGCTCTGCCTGTGCCAGCCAGGGAGACTTATCTGTGACCACCTTCGTATAAACCATTTTGGAAATATGGCGTCCAATGGTATTGTAGGTCAGGGTGGGAGAATCCTCATTCTGCTGGCGGATTTCCCCGTAAGGCACAAGGCCCAGCTTCACCAGCGCCTGAAAACCATTGCAGATGCCCAGCATCAGGCCGTCCCGCTCCTGTAACAGACGGTTGACTGCTTCCGCCATTTTCTGATTCCGGAAAGCATTGGCAAAAAATTTCGCGCTTCCCTCAGGCTCGTCTCCGGCAGAAAATCCTCCCGGAAACATGATAATCTGGGACTGCTCAATGGCTTTCACAAATTCATTCACAGATTCCCGGATCTCTTCTCCCCTGAGATTCCGGAATACTTTTACAATGGTATCCGCTCCGGCCCGCTCAAAAGCCTTCGCACTGTCATACTCGCAGTTTGTTCCCGGAAATACAGGAATAAACACAGTGGGCCTTGCCACTTTATGTTTGCACACATAAATCTTATCCGTATGGAACAGTTCTGTCTGCACTTCTTCTTTTCCTTCCACTGCCCTGGTTGGGAATACTTTTTCCAGTGTGCCTGTCCAGGCTTCAATGGCCTCTTCCATGGAAATTTCCGTATCTCCGTAAATAAATTTCTGCAGGTGGTTTACCACGCCGATAACTCTGCAGTAAGACAGATGACCGCAGCCTCCGTCCTCTGTTTCTGTTTTTGCCCAGGGCTCCATGACCGCCCCAATAGTTTCTTTCACAAAATCTGCTTTTTCCGCCGGAACCTCTGCAATAAGTTTTCCAAAATGAGGAGAAAACATACAGTCGCTGCACACATCGGATTCCAGGGTAACGCCCAGTTTATTTCCAAATGCCATTTTGCTTACCGCTGCTGCAATTCCTTTTCCGTCCAGGGCATAGGCAGATACAATGGCTTTCTGCTGGATCAGCTCGTGAATGGCGTCGTACAGCTTCATAACCTGAGCATATACCGGCAAATCATACCTGTCTGTGGCAATTTTGAAAATCATCAGCTTATTGCCCGGCTGTTTCAGCTCCGGCGTAATGATATCCTGTTCTTTTGCCACATCCACCGCAAAGGAAACCAGTGTGGGCGGCACGTCAATTTCATTAAAGGTTCCTGACATGGAATCTTTTCCTCCAATGGAGGGCAGCCCGAATCCCATCTGAGCACTGTAAGCGCCCAGAAGTGCTGCAAAAGGCTGGCTCCAGCGGGAGGGTTCTTCGTTCATCCGGCGGAAATACTCCTGGAAGGTAAAGCGGATTTTCCGGTAATCGCCCCCTGCCGCCACAATCCTTGCCATGGATTCTAATACCGCATACACTGCTCCATGGTAAGGGCTCCAGGAGGACAGTTCCGGGTCAAATCCATAAGCCATCATGGTAACCGTATCGCATTTTCCCTCTGCCACCGGAAGTTTTGCCACCATACTCTGGGTTTCTGTCAGCTGATATTTTCCCCCGTAAGGCATAAACACACTGCCCGCACCGATGGATCCGTCAAACATTTCCACCAGCCCTTTCTGAGAACATACATTCAGATCAGAAAGAGTTGCAAGCCAGGCAGCTTTCCTGTCGCCTTTTTTCAGGGCTTCTGCCACTCCTGGAATCTCTTTTTTCTCAAAGAAATTTTCCTCCTGAGCAGGGATGTCCACTTTTACAGAAGTTTCCTGATGTGCTCCGTTGGTGTCCAGAAATGCCCTGGAAATATTTACAATTTCCTTTCCCCGCCATTCCAGCACCAGTCTGGGTTCTTCTGTAACCACAGCCACTTCCACTGCCTCCAGATTTTCCTCTTTTGCCCAGGAAAGAAACTGTTCCTTATCTTCCGGAGCAATAACAACCGCCATACGCTCCTGAGACTCGGAAATGGCAATTTCCGTACCGTCCAGACCTGCATACTTTTTCGGAACTCTGTCCAGACAAACACGCAGTCCGTCAGCCAGCTCACCGATAGCCACAGATACGCCTCCTGCTCCGAAATCATTGCATTTTTTGATTATATGGGCTACCTCTTCCCTGCGGAACAGACGCTGGATTTTCCGCTCTGTGGGAGGATTTCCCTTCTGCACTTCCGCGCCGCAGACTGCAGTGGATTCCGTATTGTGAGCTTTGGAAGAACCGGTGGCACCGCCGATTCCGTCCCGCCCGGTACGACCTCCCAGGAGAATAATTACATCACCG
>OFHA01000714.1_pt1 | contig 27278 bp, 23 predicted proteins | sample 1521891 | NCBI WGS metagenome assembly OFHA01 (sample SAMEA3504089, study PRJEB24116) | mouse gut metagenome | biome: mouse gut; feature: mouse-associated habitat; material: faeces | place: Denmark | collected 2011
TCAATTATTTCGGGATGAATGCAGATGGCATCAAAGAGACCATGGCAGAGTTCAAGGTGCTTTCGGAGGACAGTAATTATCTGTCTTATAAGGACGGAAAATACACCTACCGCTTTGAACTTGATGAGAGCGGGATTGTGAATAAAGTCGAAGTGGAGATGGATATTGACAAGAGTTACAGCTAATCTGCAAGGATGAGAACTTCATGGAAGAAAAATGGGCGATATCGAAAAAGATACCGCCTTTTTCTTTGTATATTTTGTCAATTTTTCTTTAAATTACCATAAATATATGATATAATATTGACCGGTGAACAGCTTGTCTATAGAAAAATTCATGGCTCATAAGAGAGATGGACTTGACTGTGGCTGAAGGAGGACTGGAGATGGAAAACCAACTGGTTTGGAAGGATGAATTTAACATTGGAGTAGAGGAGATTGACAGAGAGCACCAAAGGCTTTGTTCCGTCATCAACAAACTTTTTTCCTTGGGGAAAGAGGGGGAAAAAGGCAGGAGAGCATGCGAAGAAGGGATTAAGTACTTTTATGAGCATACTTTAAAGCACTTTGCAGATGAAGAAAAATATATGGAACTGATCCATTATGAAAATCTGAGAGTACACAGGCGGATACACAGGGACTTTCGGGATAATACACTTCCGTCTCTGGAAAGTGAACTGAAGGCGGCCGATTATTCTCCGGAAGCAGTGGAGCATTTTCTGGCAGTTTGTGCCGGATGGCTGCTTGGGCATACGCTGACCGAAGACCGGGCCATCACCGGGGAGGAGATCAGCAAGTGGGAGGATCTGCTGCCGGAAGAAGAGCTTGAGTCCATGAAAAAAGTGATTCAGAAACTTCTGCGCCAGATGTTCCAGTTGAATTCCAAAGTGGTCAGCGATACATATGGCGGCGAGCGGTTTGGAAACGGCATCTACTACCGACTGGTTTACGGCAGAGAACGGGATGCCAAAAAATGGGAGATTATTCTTGTTTTTGAAGAAAAGATTTTGATCAATACGGTCGGCAGGCTTATGGGGGTTAAGTCGGATAAGATGGATGTGATGCTGATCAATGCAGCCAGATATACGGCAGGCCAGTTTGTCAGCCACGTGATGGAGCATTTTCCGTCTATTCTGTCTTATGAGATGCAGGAGGAAAATCTTCTGACTTATGATGAATTCCGGGCGGTATTTGACACAAAGAAACCGCAGATCAGCCTGCTTTTTAACACCGATGAAGGATATTTTTCCTACTGCGTGATTGCGCCGCACCTGCTGGTTGGCGGGATTGGAACTCCTCTGGGCGTGAACAACGAGGTGACGGAGATCCAGAGATATCTGAAAGAGAAGGACAAAGGTGGGCCGAAGGTGCTTGTGGTGGATGATTCCATGACGATCCGGGAGGGGATTAAGAGACTCTTAGGAAATGACTATGAAGTTTCCACGGTGCAGTCGGGCGTGTCTGCGATCCGGGCCATCACGCTGGATAAACCGGATCTGGTGCTTCTGGACTATGAGATGCCAGTCTGCGACGGACGGCATGTATTGGAGATGCTCCGGTCGGAGAAGGAATTTTCCGATGTGCCGGTTATCTTTCTGACCAGCAAAGATGATCCGGAAAGCGTGAAAAAGGTGTTGGAACTGAAACCGGATGGATATCTGCTGAAATACTTGAAGCCAGCAGAGATCAGAAAACGGGTGGATGTTTTTTTTGAAAAGAGAAAAAACGGATAAGAATATACAATCGCAGGCTGTCAGATTACAGCCTGCGATTATGCATTTAGGTAGAATTTTCGGGTTTTATAGTGAGACACGCCTGGTAGCGTTGTCCTGAAAGCAAAAATAATCCGGGCGATGACGGGACTGGGTGTATTCAAACATTACCCCATCGCCGTTGTAGGTTTGGCTGCTTACCACGGCAAGGCAGTTGCAATCGCCTAAATCCAAGTATTTTCCATCAATTTCCGTCATTTTTTCCACCGTCATGGTCCGCTTGCTGGTTACGATAGCGACATGCAGCACTTGCTCCAAATATGCATAGATAGACTGTTCTGCGATTTTGGGGGTCAGGCCTTGGGCGATGGATTTTAAGAAATAATTATGGTTTAAAATCAGGGCTTTCCCGTCCAGATAGTGGAGCCGCTGCAGATAGTATAATTCGGAGCCGGCTGGAAAGCCTGTCCGGCTGGAAACCTTTTTATCCGCGGTAAGCTCCGTAAAACAGAGGACTTTTGTTTTGGGGGACTGGTGGTTCCGCAAGGCAGATTCTTTGAAGGACTCAATGCTGCCGATGGTGAAGGACGCCTGTATGGCGGGCTGGAAAATATTCCGCACCCCTTTGCCCTGCTGGGTCTGCACATAGCCGTCAGCCACAAGGGCCTGGATGGCCCTGCGCACCGTATTCCGGGAACAGCCATAGGTCAGGATCAGGCTGTTTTCGGAAGGGAGCAGCTCTTGGAATTCGTATTCTGAGGATTCAATTTTGGCTTTTAAGTCTTTGTATATGGAAGTGTATTTTTCTTTTGGCATAGTGTATGGCCTTCTTTCTGGGAATTTGATTCATAGGTTAGGGTATCAAAAGAGTGCGCCGCACTAATATAGTTACTGGTCCAAAAGGCCTTGCCGCTTATGCGGCAAAGACAGAATGCACAAAATTACTCTGGGGAATCTAGCTTCCCCAGATACTTTTTGTGCATTTTGTTTGCATTGCTTTGCAATGGAAACCTTTGGAACAAATTTATATATTGTAATTTATGATTAGGGCGTCAAAAGGGTGCGGCGCACCCGCTCTATACCATATATTGATGTGCAAATTGATTTGCAATAACAATATATGGTATGAGCGTAGCACCAAAGGTGCTTTTGACACCCTAATCAATTTATGCTAGTGCGACAGCCCCAAGGGTGCTTTTGGCACGCTCTAATCTTCATATTATAGACGGTTGGGGAAGAAAGTCAAGGTGCGGCAGGAATTTCAAAAACTCCTTGACATGTTTAAACAAGTATGGTATAACAAAGATATAAAATTTGTTTAAACAAGATTGAGTGCAAAAAATGTTTTTCAGGAGGTAGGATATGGGTAAGTATACGGAAGACGCCAAAGAATTGCTGCGTTATGTAGGCGGCAAAGAAAACATTGCAGCAGTATCCCACTGCATGACACGGATGCGGTTTGTGTTAAACGAGCCAAAGAAAGCGGACATTGGGAAAATCGAAGCAATGAAGGCAGTAAAAGGCAGTTTTACACAGACAGGGCAGTTCCAAGTTATCATTGGCAATACAGTTGCTGAGTTTTACAATGACTTTATTGCAGTGTCCGGCATTGAGGGGGTGTCAAAGGACGCGGTAAAACATGCGGCAAAAAAGAACCAGACTGTGCTCCAGCGGGTGGTTGCTGCCCTTGCGGAAATATTTGCGCCGCTGATTCCGGCCATTATTACAGGGGGCTTGATTCTGGGGTTCCGCAACTGCATTGACAGCCTGTACCTATTTGGGGGCGGGACGAAAACCCTGTGTGAAATCAGCCAGTTCTGGGCTGGGATTGACAGTTTCCTATGGCTGATAGGCGAGGCAGTCTTCCATATGCTGCCGGTAGGCATTTGCTGGTCGGTGACGAAAAAAATGGGCACGACCCAGATGCTTGGGATTGTGCTTGGGCTTACGCTGGTATCAGGGCAGCTTTTAAACGCCTATGCTGTGGCCGGGACAGCAGCCGGGGATATCCCGGTTTGGGATTTTGGATTTTTTTCCATCCGCATGATTGGCTATCAGGGGCAGGTCATCCCGGCGGTCCTTGCAGCGTTTACCCTGGTGTATCTGGAAAAATTTTTCCGTAAGGTTACGCCCCAGGTGGTTTCCATGATTGTTGTCCCGTTCTGCAGCCTGCTGCTGGCCGTGATGGCTGCCCACTTTGTGCTGGGGCCGGTGGGCTGGCGGATAGGTTCCGTGGTTTCTTCCGTGGTATATGCGGGGATTACAGGCTCTTTTAAAATTGTGTTCGGCGCAGTATTTGGGTTTGTGTACCCGCCTCTGGTAATTACTGGGCTCCACCATATGTCAAATGCCATTGACTTGCAGCTTATCTCGGACTATGAGGGGACAATGCTGTGGCCGATGATTGCCTTGTCCAATATTGCCCAGGGTTCTGCAGTACTTGCAATGGCGCTGCTCCAGAGGAAGGACGCAGAGGCCCAGGAAGTGAACGTGCCCTCCTGTGTTTCCTGTTACCTTGGGGTAACGGAACCTGCAATATTCGGCGTTAACTTAAAGCATGGGTTCCCATTTATCTGTGGGATGGTTGGGTCTGCCTGCGCGGCGGTGGTCTGCGTGGCAACTGGGACGACGGCAAATGCCATTGGCGTTGGCGGGCTGCCGGGCATCCTGTCTATCCAGACAGCCTATATGGGAAGCTTTGCCATCTGCATGGTGATTGCAGTGGCAGTATCCTTTGTCCTGACAGTCCTTGTTGGGAAAAAGAAGCTTTCTGGGGCGGAAGAGGGGGCAAATGCTGCCGGGATAACAGCAGCTACCCAAATGGCAGGGGAAGGGGCAGGCACAGCCAGCCACTTAAAGGCTTTCCTGACTGGAACTGTAATGGAACTGAAGGAAGTAGGCGACGGCGTATTTTCCGAGGGCATTATGGGGGAGGGGATTGCGATTGCCCCTGAAAATGATACCTTGTATGCCCCAGCCGATGGGGTTGTCAGCGTCCTGATGGAGGATTCGAAACATGCCTGCGGGCTGACGCTGGCAAATGGCGCGGAATTGCTTTTGCATATCGGGATAGATACGGTGGATATGCAGGGGGACGGGTTCCAATACCTTGTGGCAGAAGGGCAGGAAGTAAAAGCAGGGACGCCATTGATCCGGTTTGACCGGGAAAAGATCAAGGCGGCAGGGCATCCGGACACAACGGTATGCATTGTCACGGAACCGGCCAATATCAAGAATATCCAGTTTGCGGCAGATATCCGGTGTGAAGCTGGAAAAACGGAAATAGCGTTTTTTGGATAAGGCGGCGGGCAGAAAGAGTGGAAATGTGAAATGGGAGGAATGGACAGAACTATGGAAAATTTCAAGAAAAGCACTATTTACCAAATTTACCCAAAATCATTTTGTGACAGCAATGGGGACGGCATTGGGGATATCCCGGGCATCATCAGCAAGCTGGATTACATCAAAAGCCTTGGTGTTGATTACATCTGGAGCACGCCGTTTTTCACATCACCGTTAAAGGACAATGGATATGACGTGGCGGATTACCGGGAAATCAACCCCATTTTTGGCACAATGGGGGATGTGGAAGAATTGATTGCGGAAGCTGGGAAGCGCGGGATTGGGCTGATGCTTGATATGGTGTTTAACCATACTTCCACTCAGCATAAATGGTTCCAGAAAGCCCTTGGGGGCGATAGGGAATATCTGGATTACTATATTTTCAGGGATGGGGCGGAAGGCGCGCCGCCTACCAACTGGCAGTCCAAATTCGGCGGCAGCGCATGGGAATATGTGCCCGGCCTTGGGAAATGGTACCTGCACCTGTTTGACAGGACGCAGGCGGACTTAAACTGGGAAAACCCGAAAGTAAGGGAAGAATTAAGGGACGTCCTGCGGTTTTGGAAAAACAAGGGGGTGAAAGGGTTCCGCTTTGACGTGGTGAACCTGATTTCCAAACCAGGGCTGTTTGAGGACGACATGCAGGGGGATGGAAGGCGTTTCTATACAGACGGCCCCCGCGTCCATGAATTTTTAAAGGAATTGGTAAGGGATTCCGGGATTGCGCCTATGGTGACCGTGGGGGAAATGTCCTCTACAAGCTTGGAAAACTGTGTCCGGTACTCGAACCCGGCGGAACGGGAGCTGTCCATGTGTTTCCATTTCCACCACCTGAAAGTAGATTACAGGGATGGGGAAAAATGGGAACTGATGCCCCCGGATTATGGGAAACTGAAACGCCATTTTGAGGAATGGCAGACGGGGATGCAGCAGCAGGGGGGATGGAGCGCGCTGTTTTGGTGCAACCACGACCAGCCAAGGGCAGTTTCCCGGTTTGGGGATGACAAGGCTTACTGGAAGGAGTCTGCAAAAATGCTTGCCACCAGCATCCATATGATGCGGGGAACCCCATATATTTACCAGGGGGAGGAACTGGGAATGGCAAACCCGGCATATAAGGAAATTTCAGATTACCGGGATGTGGAGAGCATTAATTATTATGGAATTATGCAGAAGGCTGGGAAAACACAGGAAGAAGCCCTGGAAACCCTCCGGCAGCGTTCCCGGGATAACGGCAGGACGCCTATGCAGTGGGATGCAGGGGAGTACGCGGGGTTTTCTGCCAGCAGGCCGTGGCTGGCAATCCCAGAAAACCATGCCTATATCAATGCAGAAGCAGAAGAACAGGATGCGGATTCGGTGCTGGCATATTATAGGAAATTAGTGGCGCTGCGGAAGGAATACCCGGTAATCCAGGAAGGCGCCATAGAGTTCCTGTACCGGGAAGTGCCCGGGCTTCTTGCATACCAAAGGCTGCTGGGGGAAGAAAGGCTTCTTGCCCTCAATAACCTGACAGGGGAACCAGTCAGGCTCCCGGAGCCTATTGGCTGCAGGGGCTTCCAAAGGCTGATTGGGAATTATGGGGAACCGGGGGAGCTGATAGGGGAATTAAGGGCCTATGAGAGCATTGTGCTGTGGAAGCCGTAAGACAAAGATCGTTAGAGCGTGTTTGGAAATGGTAGGAATAAATTTTCAAACACGGTTTAGGATTGCAGATAGACAAATTTGCTGTGCTGTGCTAGGATAAACATGCGGAAACTATAGTTTTAGCATAGCAGTGCAGGGGGTGCAGCATGGCAAGGACGGTAGGGATTGGGCATCAGGATTTTGAAACCCTGATTCTGAGCAACAATTTTTATATTGACAAAACCATACTGATAAAAGAATGGTGGGAGAGCGGGGATGTCGTAACTTTAATTACCCGTCCGCGCCGTTTTGGGAAAACCCTGAATATGAGCATGTTGGAGAAATTTTTTTCTTGCAGGTACGCTGGGCGGGGGGATTTATTTGAGGGGCTTGCTATTTGGGAAGAAAAAGCCTACAGGGACTTACAGGGAACCTTCCCAGTCATAAATATTTCTTTTGCAAATGCGAAGGAACGGAATTTCCAAGGGGCAAAACACTCTATCAGCCAGATTTTGGAGGATATTTACAATAAGAATGTGTTTCTGTTAGAGGGGGATTTGCTGACGGAACATGAAAAATCTTATTTTCGGAGCGTAAGCCGTGGGATGGAGGAAACAACTGCAGTGTGGGCAATCCACAAAATGTCGGATTTCCTTTCGCGGTATTATGGGAAAAAAGTGGTTCTCTTTCTGGATGAATACGACACCCCTATGCAGGAAGCATATGCAGGGGGATACTGGGAGGAAATGGCAGGGTTTATCAGGAGCTTGTTAAATGCTTCTTTTAAAACCAACCCTTATCTGGAACGTGCCATGATGACAGGGATTACCAGAATTAGCAAGGAATCCATTTTTTCAGATTTAAATAATTTGGAAGTGGTTACTGCATCTTCTGGAAAATATGGGGCAGATTTTGGGTTTACGGAACAGGAAGTATTTGCGGCGTTGGAGGAGTTCGGGCTTTCTGGGCAGAAGCAGGAGGTAAAGGAATGGTACGATGGCTTTACCTTTGGGGAATGGAAAGATATTTACAACCCATGGTCCATTATTAATTTTCTTTCTGCTGGGGAATTAGCCCCATATTGGGCAAATACCAGCTCGAACCAACTGGCTGGGCAGTTAATCCGGGAGGGCAGCCAGGGGATTAAGCAGGAGTTTGAAAAATTATTGAATGGAGCTGCAATTACAACAGAACTGGACGAACAGATTGTGTATAGCCAGTTGGGGAGGGACGAACAGGCAATTTGGAGCCTGCTGCTGGCGGGCGGATACCTGAAGGTAAGCCATTATGAGGTTTTTACAGATGAATTTGGGAACTGGAGCCCACGGTATACATTGGAGCTTACGAATTTTGAAGTAAAGGTTATGTTCCGGAAAATGGTGCGCGGATGGTTTGTCCCTGCTGCAAGGGAATATAATGCATTGGTACAGGCGCTGCTTTTGGATGATGTAAAAGCTATGAATCTATATATGAATAAAGTGAGCGCTGAAATGTTCAGCTATTTTGATACCGGAAAAAAGCCGTCGGAAGACGAACCGGAACGCTTTTACCATGGCTTTGTCCTTGGGCTGATGGTAGAACTGTCAGACCGGTATATCATTACATCCAACCGGGAAAGCGGCTTTGGCAGGTATGATGTGATGCTGGAGCCAAGGAAACAGGAAGACGGCGCAATTATATTAGAGTTTAAAGTGCAGGATTTGGAGCGGGAAAAAACGCTTTCCGATACAGTAACAGCGGCGGTGGAGCAAATTCGTAAGAAGGATTATGCAGCGTCTTTATATGCAAAGGGAATCCCCAAGGAAAAAATACGGAATTATGGATTTGCCTTTTGTGGGAAAAAAGTGCTGGTTGGCAAAGGGAACGCATAAGAAAAACAGGAGGACAATATGGAATTTCGCCCATGCATTGACATACACAACGGAAAAGTAAAACAGATTGTCGGCGGCAGCCTGAAAGACGAAGGCAGCAAGGCGGCAGAAAATTTTGTATCAGGGCAGGACGCTGCATTTTTTGCAAGGCTGTACCAGGGCCGCGGCATCCGGGGCGGCCACATCATCCTGCTAAACCCTGCGGGCAGCCAGTGGTATGAAGCCACCAAAGCCCAGGCGCTGGGAGCCTTGGCGGCGTATCCCGGCGGGATGCAGGTAGGGGGCGGCATTTGCCCGGAAAATGCAGAAGAATTCCTGCGGGCAGGGGCAAGCCATGTAATTGTCACCTCCTATGTGTTCCGGGATGGGGCGATCCGGTTTGAGAACCTTGAAAAACTGCGGGAAACTGTTGGGAAAGAGCATCTTGTGCTGGATTTAAGCTGCCGGAAGCGGGAGGGAAGCTATTATATTGTCACAGACCGCTGGCAGAAATTTACGGAGGAAAAAATTTCTGAAAAGCTGCTGGGGCAGCTCTCCGGGTACGCCGACGAATTTTTAATCCATGCGGTGGACGTAGAGGGAAAGGCTCAGGGGATAGAAACGGAGCTGGCAGGGCTTTTGGGGAACTGGGGGAAGATCCCGGTCACATATGCCGGGGGCGTAGGGAATTTTTCTGATTTGGATCAATTAAAGCGATTAGGGAAAAACCGCCTGAATGTAACCATTGGGAGCGCCTTGGACCTGTTTGGCGGGGATATGGCGTTTGAGGAGGTTTTGGAATACTGTAACGGCACAGGGAAGAAGGCAGGAACATGCCAATAGGAGGACACAGATGAAATTTACAAAAATGCATGGAATTGGAAATGACTATGTTTATGTCAACTGCTGTAACGAACAAGTCGCACACCCGGAGGAAGTGGCAAAATTTGTCAGCGACAGGCACTTTGGGATAGGATCGGACGGCTTAATCCTGATAAAGCCATCCCAGACGGCAGATTTTGAAATGGCAATGTATAATGCGGACGGCTCCCGCGGGGAAATGTGCGGCAACGGCATCCGCTGCGTAGGAAAGTATGTCTACGATTATGGCCTTACCAATAAAACAAATGTTAAAATAGAAACGCTGGCAGGGACCAAAGACCTGGACTTAACCGTAGAAAACGGAAAAGTGTCCACGGTAACTGTCAATATGGGAGCCCCGGAGCTTTCCCCTGAAAAAATCCCAGTGGATGCCCAGGGGACGCAGGCCGTAAATATCCCGTTGGAGGTTGGGGGGCGCACATACCAGATGACATGCATTTCTATGGGAAACCCCCACTGCGTGATTTTTATGGAAAAAGACGTGCGGGAACTGGATTTGGAAAAAATCGGCCCATCCTTTGAGCGCCACCCAAGGTTCCCCAAACGCATCAATACAGAATTTGTAAACGTCCTTGGCAGGGATACGCTGCGCATGCGTGTCTGGGAGCGGGGCAGCGGGGAAACCCTGGCCTGCGGGACCGGCGCCTGCGCCACAGCCGCTGCTGCTGTCTTAAATGGGAAAACAGGCAAAGAGGTGACGGTGCAATTATTGGGCGGCAGCCTTTCCATCCGCTGGGAAGGCGGGGACGCACCCATCTATATGACGGGGCCAGCTGCTACTGTATTTGACGGCGAGGTTTTCCTCCCGCCAGAACTGATGGCATAAAAAATTTATAGATTAAAGAGGTGGATACCATGTTTAAAATCAATGAAAATTACCAGAAGCTTCCCGGCAGCTACTTATTCAGCACTATTGCAAAAAAAGTTTCTGCCTTTACAGAAGCACACCCGGACAAGGAACTGATACGCCTAGGCATTGGGGATGTTACCCAGCCCTTAGCGCCAGCCGTGATTGCAGCCATGCACAAGGCCGTGGATGAAATGGGGGATGCAGGCACCTTCCGGGGGTATGCCCCGGATTTGGGCTATGCCTTCCTCCGGGACGCAATCGCGGAACATGATTACAAATTACGCGGGTGCGATATTTCCCCGGACGAAATCTTTGTGTCAGACGGTGCAAAAAGTGATTCTGCCAATATTCAGGAGATTTTTGGGCAGGAAAACAGGATTGCCGTCTGCGACCCGGTTTACCCCGTATATGTGGATTCCAATGTGATGGCGGGGCGGACGGGGGTCTACGACCCCAAGAAGGAAACCTGGAGCAATGTCATCTACATGCCCTGTACCATGGAAAATGGGTTTGTGCCGGAATTTCCCAGGGAAACCCCGGACATGATTTACCTGTGCCTGCCCAATAACCCAACTGGGACAACCATCACCAAAGCCCAGCTTCAGGAATGGGTGGATTATGCCAACAAAGTGGGGGCTGTCATTATTTATGACGGCGCTTATGAAGCCTATATATCAGAAGGGGATGTAGCCCATTCCATTTATGAATGTGAAGGGGCAAAGGCTTGCGCCATTGAATTGAAAAGCTTTTCCAAAAATGCAGGTTTTACCGGGGTGCGCCTTGGCTATACCGTAGTCCCCAAGGAACTGAAATGCGGGGAAGCATCCCTGCACCAGATGTGGGCAAGGCGCCATGGCACTAAGTTTAACGGTGCCCCGTATATTGTGCAGCGGGCAGGGGAAGCCACTTACAGCCCGGAGGGCAGGACCCAGCTCAAAGAGCAGGTTGCTTATTATATGAAAAATGCCGCTGCCATCAAAAACGGGCTGAAAGACGCGGGATATACGGTATTCGGCGGGGTAAACGCCCCTTATATCTGGCTGAAAACCCCGGGAAAAATGACTTCATGGGAATTTTTTGACTATCTGCTGGAGAACGCTAACGTAGTTGGGACCCCCGGTTCCGGGTTTGGCCCAAGCGGGGAAGGGTATTTCCGGCTGACTGCATTTGGGACGTATGAAAATACCCTTGCGGCGCTGGGGAGGATCCAGAAATTGTAAAAGGACAATGGGCAGGCTGATCCGCATGAAGAAAACCAATCATGTGCAGACGATGAAAGGGAACTGGCTGAGACAGGACGGAGTGTAGACGCCAAGCCCCTTATGAGTGAGGGGCTTGGGGAGTTGAAGTGGGCTTGTTATGCAATACTGGCTCAGAGGATGAAAATAATTTTATAAATCCCAGCAGGGAAAAGAAGCACAGCAGGAAATAGAACAGGCATCCAGACAAGTTTTGGAAATACCCATGCAGGATAGGGTAATCCCGGAACTGGAATATGGCGGAAACCTGCGTGGCCATGGAATCCCGTAAGTTGCCCCATCCTTCCAAATCAGACCATTTTCCGGGCAGCGCCCATATGGGGAACGGCCCTGCAGAAGAAAATACTTCTAATTTCAAATAGCATATCCATATCAGCAGGCAGGGGATGCGGGCTTTTTTTGCCTGTGCAGGCAGCAGGGCCAAGAAGCCAAACGGGCAGAGGGAAACTGCCAGGCAGGCCGCCCATTTTAACAGGGCCATGTCAATCGCAGCATCACAGCCTGCAAATAAATACTCTGTTTTGCGGAAGCTGAGGGAATCCTTTCCCTGCACCAGTGAGATGGCGAGGGATGTTTCTGTGCCCTGTGCCTCTTTGTTTTGCAGATCGGTGCGTTTGCCCAGAAAGAGGATGGGCATTTCACAGGGGACAGCCTGAAGGATGGCATAGGCGGTTCCCTGATATATTACTTTTTTTCCTATGGCATGTTTGGAACCAAAGAGTGCGCAGGCTAATTTTGTGGAAATTATGCAGGTGGGCTCTTTAGTGCTGTGGGAGGTGTTTTGGGCAGCAGTTTTGGAGTTATCTTCCGTATTGGAAGGCTCCCCAGAGTTAAGGGATGGTTGTTCCAAAGTTTTTTCGTTATGGCTGCTGCCTGTATCGGGCAATTCCGTTTCGCCAAGGAGGACGCCCAGCCTTCCGCCTTCTAGCTGCACAGCATACCCGGAGGAACTATGGGAAAGCCCTTCTGCCTGCAAGCCCTGCGCTTTGCAGGCCAGCCATGTTTCACAGCGAAGCCCCTGGGACTGGCACTCTTTTGCCAGCCCTTCCGCTGCCAGGGGATTCTGGTGGAACAGGAAGGCGGAATTTTCTTCTGTGTTTTCTAATCCTTTCAGGCAGATGTGGAACTTTACATAACAGCTTAGGAATAGGGCAGCAGATACGGCAAGGCCTAAATACAGCCGCCAGTTCCGCGCCTTTGGGTTCCTGGTTTTTGGGTTCAGTGTTCCGTTATTCGTATGCGTTCACCTTCCTTTATGGTTTTGCTTGCATTTGTAATAATGCGGTCTGAGGAGGAGAGGTTCCCTTCCACTGCGGCGTAAGCGCTGTTTTTTTCCAATATGGTAATGGGCACATATTCTGCTGTTGCCTGCAGCCCTAAAATTGTAGGCTTTTCCGTAACCTTGATGGCAAAATCCCCATGTTCCCCGCTGTAAAGGGCAGAAAGGGGGATGCAGCAAGGGTATCTCTGGCTTTTCTTTGTAACGTCCAAAATGGCAGCCCCGGGCGTGATATCCCCATAAGCATCCAAGGCGGCTGTGACCTGGCAGGTTCCGTCAGGTTCCTGTGAAATCCCGGTGACTGCCACTCCCTCCAAAACGCTGGCATGGCCTGCGGCTGTGAGGGTGCCTGTGGCGCCTTCCTCAATGGGAAATTCCCCGCTGCCTTCCAAAATCCCCTCAAACTGCAGCGGCTGGCTGAAATCTGCAAGGAGCACGGCAGGTTCCCCGGAAGTGGCGCTCCCAATGGAAATATTGCATGATAAGACCTGCCCATTGTATTTGGAATAGACATTTCCGCCTGCTTTGCTGAGGGCTTTTAATTCCTGCAGTGTACGCGCTGCGTTTGACTGGTCCAATTGGAGCAGGGAGGAAGAACTGTCTGCTGCTTCCGGAAGGCTTGCATCCTCAAGCTGCCGTGCAGCAGTTTTTAGGGATTCCTTTCTGGCGGCGACGGCTTCTTCGTATTGCTTTTCTTTTTCAAGGCAGGCCTGCGCCAATTCTTCCCGTTTTTGGAGCCATGCGTTCAGGGGGTTTTCTTCTTCTGCCATTGGGGCTGTGCTGGCTCCGCTTGTTTCGGGAGCGCCCTGTTCCGGGGCGTCTGTCCCGGTATCTTCCAAAGTGATGCTTTCCTGTGGTTTTTGGCTGTCGTGGAGGGACAGCGCGTCCTTCGCCTGTTCCAGTTCCCGGCAGGCAGCATCCACTGCGGCATTTGAGGAATTGGAAATATCCTGGTAGTCCTCTTTTGCCCGCCGGAGAGCCATAATGTGCTGGCTGGCCTGTGCCTGCCTTGTTTGTTCCAAGTCTTTGATTTGTATGGAAAGCTTCTGGGATTCCTGCTCTGCCTGCTGGATTTTTTCCTCCAAATCCGTTTTGTCAATGGAAAAGAGCAGGTCCCCTTCTTTTACCATATCGTTTGGTTTTATTTCCACATGGGCAACCCGCAAGTTTTCTATACAGTAAATGGCACGGCTTTCCGTTGCAGAAATGCGTCCTTCAATTTCCGTAGGGTATTCCAGCTTCATGCTTTCCGGGGATGCAGTAGTTACCTGCGGCACCAGAAAGGAATCTGCAGCCCGGGAGAGGAGCGACATGGCAGCCATCCCAATGAAAAACATAAGGACCACACGGCAGTTTTGGAATTTGATAATTGGGATATGCTTTAATTTCATAATAATAATCACCTCACAATTGTCCCGATCCCTTTTTGCAGTTCCTTCCGCCCTGCTGCCGTAATCAGGCAGGCCGGTACAAGCACGAAAAAGGAAAATACGGATACATACTGCACATTTCCTTCCCAAACCTCCGGCAGGCAGATGGAGAAAGGCCAAAGGGATGGGGTTTTCAGAAAGAGCATCGGCTGCTCTAACAGGTTCCAGTACTCAATGATGCCAAGCAGCGCCGCAGCCTTGATACCCGGCAGGGCAAGGGGGACGCCCATGTGCCAGAACAGGCCAAAGCGGCTGCTGCTGTCCAAGGAATATGCTTCAAAAATCTCCTCTGGTATCCCGAGGAAGTACCGGTAAACCAGAAATACCGGGAAAGTGGAAAACACGGCGGGAAGCACAACGGCCCCGTGGCTGTCCATCAGCCCAAACCGGTCAATGACGATGTAATTGGGCAGCATGGTAACCTGGAAGGGCAGCAGCATTAAAATGGTATAAAGGTAAAACAGAAGGCTGCTTGCTTTCCCATGCCATCTGGAAAACCCCCAGGCGGCGGGGACGGAAACCAATAACTGCCCGGCCACAATGGATGCGGTAAGCTTAACAGACTGGAAGAAAACGGCGTAAAATTCCGGGGTGTCCAACAGCATTTCCAGCCAGCCCTGCAAGGTGGGGAAGGCAGGCAGCAGGGGGAAACAGGAGGTTCCCTGTTCCCTGAAAACGCCTGTTAAGGATACTGCCAGCTCCCTGTTTCCTGTGATGGAGCCAACCAGCAGCAGGAAGGCGGGGAAGCAGGAAAGGGCGCACAGCAGGATGGCAAAACAGGAACAAAGTTTCTTAAGAACTGAGCGTGCCAATATTTCCACCTCCTTTTTTGCGGAACGGGTATACCAAGGCTGCAAATATGCATGCAATGGCGACGGCAGCCGCGGACATTTTTTCTATGGACATGTCCCGGAACCAATTGTGGAACATGTGCTGCACCATGTAAATGCTTTTGTCGGGGTATTCCCCAGCCAGCAGGTAGCTTTCCCGGTAGGACTTAAACACCCCGGTTAAGGCAAGGACCCATACGGCGCCTGCCATAGGCCGGAGCCCGGGCAGCGTCACATAACGGAATTTGGCAAGCGCCCCCGCCCCGTCAAGGGATGCGGCTTCGTAAAGGCTATTTGGGATGCCGGAAAGCCCTGTCAGCCACAGCACTACATAATATCCCATGTTTTTCCAGAGGAAAGTGGCGGACAGCACCCAAAATGCACAGGAGGAATCCAGCCAGCTAACCGAAAGGTGCAGGGCGCTGTTTATAATCCCGTGCCTGGAAAACAGCATTTTCCAGACAAAAACCAAGGATGCCGCCGGGATTGCCATAGGCAGCAGGCAGACGTCCTTATAATGCTTTAGGAACCCAAAATGTACGAGGTTTGCCAAAAGCAGGGACAGCGCCAGCAGCAGCGGGACGCATACGGCAAGGAATTTTATGGTATTTCCCATGGCCAGCCGGAACGCCTCATTTTTCAGGATTGTCCGGTAATTTAAAAGCCCCGTGAACTGGCTGCCCGTCAGGCTGGTAAAAGACCTGCGCACCACATCCCCAAAAGGCAGGAATACGAAAATGGAAACCCCGCACAGGCTGGGCAGCAGGAAAAAGAAGTTTTTCCAGCTATCTTGGAATTGTCTGTCTTGTTTTCGCGGCGTCTGCTTTTTGGTATCCACAGGTATCTCCTTTCTGTTTTTAAGATGTCATTCTTTAAGGTACAATTCCAGCTTCTGGACCACCTCGTCCACAGCCCCATCTAAAGATTTCCCGCCGGACAGGTAGGAAGCCCCGCCATCCAGGACCGTGCGGATGATTACCAAGTCGTCCATGGCAGGGGTAGTAAGCCCTGACACTGCCTGCTCCAGTTTTCCAAACTCCTCCTGCGCAGGCCAGCGGTAGGAACCCCCAAGCTTTTGGAACATGTCTGCATAGTGCTGGACCTGTTCCGGGGAAGGCTCTTTTACCATAGATTCCCACACGGCCTTGTTGACTGGAAATTGGGTATAAGCAGGCAGGGAGCCGTCAATTAACATTGCCTGCCCCTTTTCGCTTAGGGCAAACTCCAGAAATTCACGGGCAAGGGCGGACTGCCCGGATTTACTGTTTATCCCTGCGACCAGGGCGGTAAACACATGTTCCGGGAAAGGCCGGGCTGCCAGCTTCTGCCCTGGGATGTGGCCGGAAACTGCAGTAAATTCCAGGGCTGACCGAAGGTATCCTACGCTTGCTGATATATTTCCATATACAATGTCCCAGACGTCAAGGAACGGTGTGAAAAATGCATAGGAAGCAGCCTGCCCATCATCTGCTGTCTGGAAAGGCGTCAGGTAATGATAGCTTGCTTCTGCAGCATTTGCGGAATCCTCCAGTTCTTTAGCCAAGGAAAAAAATTCTTTGACAGCCTCCTTGGAAACTGTTCCGTCTTCTGTGAGGATTTCCTGCCAAAAGGTGGTGAACAGGTAGGGGAGGAAGTTATAAGCCCCAAGGGACGGCAGGCCGTCTGTGTTTTTCGCCAGTTCTGCCAAACCTTCCAGTGAATGGATGTTTGCAATCTGGCTTTCCTCCCCTGCCAGCGCCGGGATGGAAAATGCGATTGGCGCTACGTATTGCCCGTCCTTGGTTCCATATGCGGAAAACAGGTTTTCAAATACCGTCCCTTCCTGGCATGGGCCAAGGCTGCTGATATCTGCAAGGATGCCTTTCCCTGCATAGGATTTCCAGGGAAGGCCGTTTAAAAAGAGGAGGTCTGGCCCATTCCCTGCCATAATTTCAGTATTTAGGATGTTGATTGCGTCGGATTCGCTTTTTGCGTTGGAGCCGTCCATCCCAGTTTCATATGTAACAAGCACGTCGGGGTGGCTGGCCTGGAAATTCGAAACCAGCTTTTTGACAATGTCGTCGCTGTCCAGGGAATAAATTTTCAGTTCCTGCCCCGGCTGGGTAGCCAGCGTAGCGTCATAACTATACCGCATCAGCTCCAGGCTTTGGGAAGCGTCATTTTTCAGGAAAAGCAGGAAGGTTTTTTCATCGGCAGAGCAGAAGTATGCCATGGTCTTGCTGATGTCGGAAAAACTGGACAGCCTGCCGTCCACCAAAAGCTCTGTCAGGGCCATGGCGTCGTCAGCGCCGTAAATTCCAGTTTCCTGGCAGTAAAATATTTTCTTTTCCTCCATATCCATGTCCATCAGGCGGAAATAGACGTTTCCGGAAGGGGATGTAATTTCGGATAAGGTTTCCCCGGATGCTTTGTCCAGAATTTGGAATCTCCCATCGTATTCGCTTAGGCAGAGGGTGTCCCCGTACATTTGGATTTCGCCGAACTGGATCTCCCGCTCCCAATTGGCAGCGCCAGTGTCTGGGTTAAAGCTGAAAATTTGGAAATGATTTTCTTCCCCCAGCCGGTAGTTCAGGATCCCGTAAAGGCTCCCGTCTTCCCCGCAGGCCATGGAAGTAAGGCCATAGCCCCCATTTAAGTATTCTTCCTTTGGTTCCGGCAGCGCCAGGGAGAGCTGGCTGGCCTGCCATCCGCTTTCGGTTTCTGCCAGCCGGAAGTAAACGTAGCTGCCTGCTGCATGTTTTTCATCGATCGGGTCATCAGACATTTTCCCGGCAGATACAAAGACAGCCCCTTCCGGTGCAAAGCAGGCGGATACTGCCCGGTAGCCTTCCGGCATCCATGAGGTGTCCCATGGCTCCTGTTCCCAGGTGGCGCCGCCGTCCGTGCTTTTGCAGCAGGTAAAATCTCCTGGTTCCTGTTCAGACAGTACCCGCAGGGCGCCGTCCCTTTTTTCAATGTCAAAGATATGTTTGGCGGGGACTGGGAAAGGGACTGGGGTTTCCCGGTACCTGCCCATGGCGGTTTCTTCCCGGCTGCCATTTTGTGCAGCGGGCGCGCCCTGGCCGCCGTCTTCCTTCTGCCCGGGGGAGGAACATGCTGCTTGGGATAAGGACAGCAGCAGTAAAATCCCGGTAAGCAATAGTGGGAAAAATTTTTTCATGTAGGTATCTCCTTTCTGTGCGGTACGTGCCGGAAGCCTGCAGGGAAGGCGTCCATAAGGATTCCCTGCCCCTGCCCTGCAGTGTTTTTCTGGCAGCGACCTTTCTGGAAAATACCTTACCATGGGAGGGCGGAAAAGTCCTCTAAAATTTCTCTAAGGCAGCGCCCGTTTTTTAGAGGACTTTTAGAGAACCCCTGTGTTATAATTATCAAAAACCCATTACTTGGAGGACATCATGAGAATACTGCTGATTGAGGATGATACAAGCTTAACGGAAATTTTGCGCTATGGGCTGGAGGAAGAAGGTTTTACAGTAGATATCTGCCACGATGGGACGGAAGGGCTTCTTCTTGCCCTGCAGGAGGCCCACGATATGGTACTGCTGGACCGGATGCTGCCGGGCCTTCCCGGCGAAGGCGTATTGATGCGTATGCGCCGGGAAGGGGTGAAAACCCCTGTTATTTTTCTCACGGCCCTGGGGGAGCCTATGGAAAAAATTAATGGGCTGGACTTAGGGGCGGACGATTATCTGGTAAAGCCCTTTGACATTGGCGAGCTGCTTGCCCGCATCCGCAGTGTCATGCGCCGTGCGTCCGGGCAGGCTTCCCTGTCCCTGCTGGCGTTTGGGGATATCAGTTTTTCGGAAAAAGAATCCAAATTAATCCATCAGGGGCAAAGCTACCTGCTGCCGAAGCGGGAAGGGGAGCTGCTGGCTTATTTTTTAAGGAATCCGCAGCAGGTTCTGACACGGCTCCAAATTATTGGGAACGTGTGGGGCCCGGGAGCGGAAATTGAGGATGGGAATTTAGATAATTACATTTACCTCCTGCGGAAAAAAATAAAAAAACTCCCGACAAACGTGGAAATTGTAACTGTCCACCGCCAGGGTTATTGCCTTACGGAAAAGCAGGTGGTCTGACATGTTCCGGAACATTAAAATCAAGCTTTCTTTCCTTTGCTGTTTTATAACGGCTCTCCTGGCCTTTACCCTGGTACTTTGCTGCCTGCGGATTGCGGAAAAAAGCATGTACGGGCAGGAAGAAGCCCTTTTTTTCCGGAAAGCGGACGATATTTCTTATGAACTGCACAAGGGGGAACCTGTCAGCATCAATTGGTACATGCGGCATGTCGGCCAAAATATCCTGTATCTGGAAATAAACGGCGTCCCTTCCTCCCTTTCCCGTGTAGCCTTGGAAGGGCGGGGGCAGGAAGTGGTGGAAGAAGTAAAAGCTTATATCAAAGAAAAAAATATTTCCCCAATTTCCGGGGGACATGTTTCTGAAGTGGCATACTTTCCTTATAAAACCAAAAAGCCGGGATACCTGGTGCTGTATGGGGCGGTTTCGGGGCGGGAGCCATGCATTACGTACCTCTATCTGTACAGCCTGGAGCCATTTTCCCGCAATGTGGAAGTGCAGCGCATTTGGTTTCTGGGGGCTTGGCTGTGCGCTATGCCGGCAGCTTACCTGTTTTCCTACCGGTTTACTTCCCATGTGCTGCGCCCAGTGGTCCAGAACCATGAAAAACAGAAGAATTTCATCGCCTTTGCTTCCCATGAGCTGCGTTCCCCGCTGGCAGTATTTAAAACAGGCCTTTCCGTCCTGAAACGGTGGGCTGCGCCGGAAAAGCAGGAACGCATTTTCTCCCTGATGGACAATGAAATGGCTCAGATGGAGCGGCTGGTGCAGGACCTTTTGTGCTTGGCAAAAGCAGAACAGGCGGAACTGGGGTTTTCCTTTGCCCCTGTGGACCTGGCGGCGCTGGCGGAACAGGTATATGGGGCTTATCTTGGGATGGCAGGGCAGAAGGGGATTTCCCTGTCGTTTGTTAAGGAGGAGGGCTGCAGCTATAGCTGCTTCTGCGACGCACAGAGGGTGGAGCAGGTTCTTGTGGTTCTGCTGGACAACGCCTTCTGCTATACCCCGTCCGGGCAGGAGGTTTCCCTGCGCCTGTCCCGGCAGCGGGGAAAAGCCGTTTTACAGGTGGCTGACACAGGGAAAGGCATCCCGGAAGGGGAGAAGGGGAAAATATTCGACAAATTTTATCAGGCAGACGGGGCACATAGCAAGAAAGGGCACTTTGGGCTTGGCCTGTCTATTGCAAAGGAAATCTGTAAGGGGCATGGAGGGCAGATTTCAGTCAGCGATACCAAGGGAGGGGGCAGCACGTTTACCGTAAAATTGCCCTTGAAGCGCGGTTTGTGTTAATTCTGAAAAGTGCTTTACCCCAATAAATACCCCTAATATCACTCAGCAGCAGCTGGAAGAATTTACAACCGGCTTTGTTCAAAGACTGCCAAAGTACATGCAAAAAGCATTGGAGAGAGGTTCCATAGCTGCCTGATTACTATTTTGTGAGTTAAAGTATTGATTTTTCAAAGTGCAAATCCCATTTTAAATGTTGGAAGTTTGAGTAGTATATACATACAGCCTGCTGATTCCAGATTTAAGATTACCCGCCGAAGAAGAACAGCCGATAGGCATATGGGGGTGAGCGAGTGCCAGTGGCACTCAAGCTGCGAACCGACCGAGCCGACAGGCGAGAAAGCGGCATCTGTACTATCTGAAGCAACACTGCAAGGTTACATACACGAACCTTCTCACAAACGGCAAGCTAAATACATATCTTGCCGACATCGACAGGCAGGCACAGGAACGCTTTGAACGGCTCATAGAGGGCATGAAACAGGCACAGGGCATAACGGAACGTCTAAAGGAACAAGATGCTTTAGAATGGACAGGAAGAATGAATAATATTTGGGCTTGTGTAAAAGAGATTGTAGATAAAGAAATAATCTATTCATAGCGTAGAATCGGCAGAGTTTAGTAACTTTGCCGATTTTTTGCTGAGGTTGCAACATAAAATGATGGTAAACGGTATGTATCACGAAATTTGGATGCTCTTTCTAATTAAAACAAAGTGTTCGTTGTGTATTTGTTGTGATTTGTGTAGTATAATTAATTTTATATGTTGACTGGCAAAGGGACATCCTAATTGTTGATAATTTATGCACATGATAGGAAAACAAACCAGAAAGGCAATCATATCAAGGAAAAGGAGCAGAAATGGCTTATAAGATATTAATTATTGATGATGATACCGAACTCCTTAAAATGCTGAAAAAATTTCTGGAAATTAAAAAGTATGAAATCATTACGGCAGAGAATGGATTGGAAGGGTTAAATAAAATAAAGCTACAGCCAGATATTATATTACTGGATGTAAATATGCCGAACATTGATGGGATAGAGGTATGCAGGAGGGTACGGGATAAAGTAGCCTGCCCGATTCTGTTTCTGACCGCACGGGTAGACGAACAAGACGTTATAAATGGGCTTTCTTCAGGAGGCGACGACTACATTTTAAAGCCGTTTAGCCTGAAAGAGCTTGATGCAAGGATTACGGCGCACCTGAAACGGGAAGCACGGCGCAAAGAAAAGACAGAATGCTGCTTTCAAGGAGAACTGTCTATTGATTATAATGCAAAGACCGTGCAGATTCACACAGATTATCTGGAACTGACAAGATTAGAATATGGAATTATTGAATTTTTGTCCATGAATCCAGGGATGGTCTTTGATAAAGACAGGATTTACGAGAAGGTCTGCGGATATGATGCAGAAGGTGACAGCAGGGTAATTACAGAACTAATCCGCCGAATCAGAAAAAAGTTCCAGCAATTTACAGAAACAGAATATATTGAAACCATATGGGGGATGGGATACCGATGGATAAAATAAGAAATCTTTCCGTAAGAAAAACAATTTTTTTATATATGGCGGCTGCCTTATTTTGCGGTTTCCTTATTTCGGCAGTTATTGCCAGAATTGCCGAATGGACACAAATGCATATCTGGTGGAATTATGTGGATGAAGAAGCATATTTTGAAGCAGTAGAAAATGAAGGGCCTTATTATGTGGCGGATATTCCAAGGCCAAGTCCTTATGAGATGACACAGTCAGACTATTTTGTGTCAGAGCTTTGCGATTTTTTACAGACTTATGCCGTGCTGATATTATCTATAGCAGGAAGCTGCGTGGCAGTTTTCCTCTTTTACCAAAACAAGTTAAGAAAGCCGATGGAAGAACTGGTACAGGCATCAAAAAAGATTGCCGAGAATCATTTGGATTTTTGCATTTCCTATGAGAATAAGGACGAGATGGGCGAACTTTGCAGGGAGTTTGAGAAGATGCGGGAACAGCTTGCCAGAAATAATCAGGCATTATGGCGGACGGTTGAGGAGGAAAAGATGCTGCGGGCGGCTATTTCGCACGATATACGCGCCCCATTGTCCGTTTTGAAAGGGTATCAGGAAATGCTGATGGAATATCTGCCAAGCGAAGATATAGATATGGAACAGGCAATGGAAATGCTGTCAGAGAGCGGACGCCAGATTGAACGTATGGATGCCTTTGTAGAAACAATGCGGAAATTGAGCAGTTTAGAAAATCGGCGGTTGACCCCAGAGAATATTTCTTCCAGACAATTAGAGAAGGATATTCAGGGAGAACTTGCCATTTTGGAAAAAGAGTATGGGAAACAATGTATGTTACAAGTGTCTGAATCAAAGGAAGAATTTTACGGGGATAAGGAAATTATTTTAGAAGTAACGGAAAATCTTCTGTCGAATGCCCTGCGTCATGGGAAACGGCAGATTATAATTATGGTAAAGGCTGGATATGAAAAATTAAGTATCTGTGTCATGGATGACGGCGATGGTTTTCGGGAAGATGCAGAAAAAATTACGGAGGCGTTCTATGGGCAGAATGTAAAAGACAGCCTGAAACATGCGGGGCTGGGAATGTATATCAGCAGGCTGTATTGTGAAAAACATGGAGGAAAATTAGTTTTAGGAAATGATGAACAGAGAGGGGCTGTGGTGACAGCAATGTTCCGTCGGATTGCGTAAGCAATCCGGCGTTTTTCTTTTTATTGTCTTTTTGTTGTGATTTTTCTTTTACAATAGAATCACTAAAAAATGAAGGAGGCAAAGTTATGCGGTCAATTTTGAAAAGAGAGGTAAAAAATTATATGAAGAACCCTCTGCTCTGGCTTGGCATCGTTATTGGTGTTTTTATGGTATTTCAAAATGTAAGCCCCTATCTGAACATCCATTATCTCAGGGAAGGGGAAACCATTGTGAATGACTATCCGCAAAGCTATCGGGATGGAGATGTTTTTGACGGATATGTGCCGACGGAGAAAGAGCTACGGCGGGAAAAGTGGGAAGAACGGATACAGGAAGTCTTAACTTCCGAATTCGAGATGGACAATGAGAAGGCGCAATCTGTGATTGATGAAATGAAAGGAATGGATGTTAAGACAGCCTGCGCCCATCTGGAAGGGTATGGATTCTACAATTCATATTATGAGTATGAGAATACAGCCTACCATAAAGGAACCCGTGAAGAAATCAATTCTTATATTTCAGAGAAACTGGAAAACAGGGCATTTTCGTACTACTTTTCCAGAAAATTTGCTGATTTTGCAGGGCTGTTTATGGGATTTTTCGCAACCGTTTTATTGTCTGTTTTATTTATGCAGGATACAAGGAGAAATACCTATGAGCTTCTTCATACAAAGCCTGTGAGCGCAGGAAAATATCTATCTGGCAAGGTGGGAGGCGGTTTTTCAGTCTGCCTGATAATATGTGCGGTCTTAAATCTTATATTTTTTGGTATTTGCCTTGTATCAACGAGAAAGAGCAGTTTTGAAGTTCATTTGATGGACTTTTTATTGGCAAGCTGTTTCTATATCCTGCCGAATATGCTGATGATTGTAAGCGTTTATAGCTTGATTTCATTGCTGTTTAAAAGCCCGCTGCCAGCAGTGCCACTTTTGTTTCTTTATATCGTGTATTCCAATATGGGAAGCAGGAATGCGGAAGGCATTTATGGATATTATGGCAGACCGTTAGCGATTATGGTGCGGTTCCCAGGAGGTTTTTTTGATACTGCCCCTCCGCCAATGGCATTGCTGAATCAGAGTTTCCTCATCTTAGCCGCAATCTGTATCATCTTTCTCTCAATGCAGATATGGAAAAGGAGGCGGGTATATTGAAGCGTGAAATGAAAATCTCCCTGACATTCCAAAAGCAAGCTTATGCAGTATTTTTTGTCGTAATCTTAAGCCTTGTCAGAGGGATAACTTATTCTGATGAAATAGGAATTGCATTAGAAGCCCCAATGGCAATCCTTGCTTTCACATTCTGTGCAGATACCTATACGCAGGAAATTGCCAGCAAGCGATCGGAAATCTGGCGGCTATGCCCCATGAAAAAGAGAATAAATTCTATTTACAGACGGGTTGTGATACAGGAAATGTTCTTACTGGCTGTCGCAGTCATTGGATATGGATTGTTTTTTCTATTCCAAAATCCAAACATAAATGGAATGGGGCAAGGTGGTATAGAAAATGAAATATGCCAGTTCTTTGTATATTTTGCCGCTATTGCTGTCACGCTTGGCTTCTGGGGGCTTTTATCAAATCTGATTTCCTGCCTGTTTCGGAATATGTGGGTTGGAATCGGAAGCTGCATGGTGCTGTGGCTGATTACAAATTCCAGCATCGGTAACAGAATCTTTGGTGCATGGAACTTGTTTTCCTATTCTTTCAGAAAATTAGAGGACATCAGTGATTTTAGCTGGATATATGGGAAAGTTGTTTGTATTAGTATTGGAATTATGGCAGTGGCAGTATTGCCTAAAATCATTAAGAAAAGAGGTTAAGACTATGGGAATTAAGATAGAGGATTTAACAGTAACATTCAGGAATCATGTGATAGCAATCAATCATGCGGATTTGGAAATCCCAAAGGGAATTTTTGGGCTGCTGGGGGAAAACGGGGCAGGAAAAACAACGCTTATGCGGGTGCTTACAACTGTGTTATCACCAACCAGTGGTACAGTAACCTTAGATGGAATACTTTACAGTGAAGGGAATTTTGAAAAAATACAGAGAAAGATAGGATATCTGCCGCAGGAGATTGACTTATATCCAAACCTGTCAGTACAAGAATGTCTGGAATATATGGGGGACTTATCTGGTATACCCAGACAAACATATAAGGAACGCATCAAATATTATCTTGAAAAGACAAGCCTGTCAGGGCATCGCAGAAAGAAGATGAAACAATTGTCGGGCGGTATGAAACGGAGAGTCGGTCTTATTCAGGCGCTTTTAAATGAGCCAGAATTTTTGATTGTCGATGAACCAACAACCGGATTAGACCCTGAAGAACGTATCCGCATCAGAAATCTGTTGGTTGATTTTTCAGAAGGGCGTACCGTTTTGTTTTCCACACATGTAGTGGAAGATTTGGTAGCTACCTGCAATCAGCTTGCAGTTATGAAAAATGGGAAATTCCTTTATTCAGGAAACATGAAAGAATTACTGGAACAGGCAAGAGGTCATATTTGGATTTATAAAACAAAAAATGAAGGGACTGCAAGGGAACTGGAAAAAAAATATCATGTTTCATCGAAGCAGTATGTAGGGGACGAATTACAAATGAAATTAATTAGTGAAACGCCACCAAAAATAGAATGCAGTTCTTGTGAAGCAACGCTGGAGGATGCTTACATTTATCTTACGAACAAATAACTATAATTGCAATAAACCTAAACAGGGTCAATGAATTTGTCTGTAGAGTTGTCACTACTCATTTACACTGTTTTTATAGTTAGAAATATAAGGGGTGTTTATGTTATGTTTTTGCAAGAAATAATCATAGGGGGACTTAATATCGTTTTTGTCGGGCAGTAGAGAAAATCCCTGCCCTCAAAATGGAAATAGAATATCATGTTGTAGGAACTAAAAACTCCTATATCCTTATGCCCGATTGGACTTATGTTCAGTCGGGTGTTTTTGTTGTTCTTCGCTGCCGTTCGCCGCCTTTCCAATCTGGATTATTACATTTCAAAAATTTCAGATTGGAGGAAAAAAGAATGGCATACAACAACGGACGGGAGAACAGGAAATGGCTTATCTGGAAAGAAGCCGAGGAAAAAATATTGCGGGAGCATGGAGTTGATGAAAACACCATTGAACAAATCCGCACAGACGACAGGGCAGACTTCAATTCCAACAGGCGGTTTTACCATTGGACAAGCGACTTCGGCGAATACCTTGAGGGGATGGCAGACAGGGAGCGGAATGCCGAGGTAAAGACCGTTGCTGATTTACTGGATGAGATTGAGGACGAAACTCTGTATCGGGCATTGCTTACGGTGGACAGGCGTACCCTGCAAATCATCCTGCTGAAAATGCAGGGCTATTCCACAAAGGAAATTGCCCCGCTTGTGGGATTGACAACAGGGGCTATCTATGCAAGGCTAGACCATCTGCGGAAAAAGCTGCGGAAGATTTTATAACCATCTAATATTTTCTGTTTTCTTATGGACTATTGGGTGGGGGATAAAATTCCCTTGCCCAATTTTCAAAGTAGGTGAATAAAATTCCCGTCCACAGGGAATACTAAAAAATTTACCCAAAATCTTGACACAGTTATAGCCGCTATGATATTCTAAGATACTCATAGGAGAATTAGAAGTAAGTCGGAAATGGAGCTGTCAGAATGACACCAGATAAAATATTGAATTACTGCCTTCAAAACCTTGAGGGAACAGTCCTAGTTGAGAGTTGGGGCGAAAAAGGGATTTTCTATAACCCAGACCATGAACTGAAGTGTGGCGTTTATATATTGACAGTTAAGGAAAAGGATGGCGATAATGACAAAGGCTCTGATTTAAACAGAGAGAACGTCTACCGTGTGAATCTGGGAATACGGAAAAGCACTTTTACAGAATTGTTTGGGACAGTCCCAAAACGTCCGCCAGCAGGTGGCGTTGTAGATATGGATTATGACTTTACCGCATTGAATGAGATACTTCCCCATCCCGTCTACGCATGGATGGCGTGGATATGTGCATTGAACCCCTCTGAAAGGACATTCGAGGAATTGAAACCATATATCCAAGAAGCCTATGAGTATGCAAAGGAGAAGTTTAAGAAACGCAGGAAGTAATCTTGAAGATTGAAAATTAAATAGCACATAGATG
>OFHA01000715.1_pt1 | contig 27218 bp, 24 predicted proteins | sample 1521891 | NCBI WGS metagenome assembly OFHA01 (sample SAMEA3504089, study PRJEB24116) | mouse gut metagenome | biome: mouse gut; feature: mouse-associated habitat; material: faeces | place: Denmark | collected 2011
AGGTCCATATGGTTTCTTCAGGGAGAATGCAGCATCATACCGCATTCTCCCTTTTTCTTATATCCAAAACACAGAGTGGAGAGCGTCCGGGCATACGGCGTATTTACACCGGCCATTGTCCGCCCCCAGGAATGAGGATCGTGTCTGGCCACTGGCGCAAACATGCCAGCAAGTTGGTAGATGAGGGAACACTGGCCCTGACTACAGCGGTAAAGCTGTCCTACCTGATGCCGGACGAACAAATACGAGTGGACGAGGCGATGGTGCGGGAGAAGGCCGTACCATCCATCTCCCGGGCCCAGCAAATGAGTATGAGGAATGCGGTTGCTGCCCCCAACAAGCAAATTGCAGATGCATTAACATCCGCCCTGCTTACTACGTTTTCTCAGGCCCCGCCTCCCAACTCCGGCTATCCTTTAACCGTACCAAGGAAAGAGACACACCGAGAAGAATTTTACATAAAATCCTCAATCAAGTAAAATGGGACATACCATTTTACTTGATTGGAGGCAGCTTACACAATGGACAGTCACACCCTGACAGGCGGACAACTCATCTCATTCAAGCATCAGTTAAGGTCAGAAGAACGCGAACAGAGTACGATAGAAAAATACATACGTGAAGTGCGATTCTTCACGCACTGGTTGGCGGGGAGGCCGATAACAGCAGAGATGGTGGCTAATTGGAAAAATTATTTACGAGATGAAGGTTATAAGCCGGAAACCATCAATTCCAAGCTCTCCGCACTGAATAAGTTTTTCAAGAGTGTGGGGCGGCAGGAGTTGCGGATAAAGTACCTAAAAATTCAGAGAAAGCTATTTCGCGATACAGAGAAAGAACTGACCAAAGAGGAATATCTTCGCCTATTGGAGACAGCTAATCACTTAGGTAGGACAAGGCTTGCTTTACTCATCGAAACCATCTGCGCCACGGGTATCCGCGTATCGGAGGTGAGATATATAACAGCAGAGGCGGTCCGTGCAGGTCGTGCAGATATTGCATTGAAAGGAAAAATCCGTACCGTCCTTCTGCCTGGCAAGCTGTGCCGTAAGCTGCAAAAATATGCGAAAAAGGAAAAAATCACTTCCGGCGAGCTCTTTCTCACCAGAAGCGGCAAAGGCATCTCCCGCCGTCAAATCTGGGCAGAGATGAAGGCGCTATGCAAAAAAGCCAACGTGGTTCCCTCGAAAGTATTTCCCCACAACCTGCGGCATCTGTTTGCTAGAACTTTCTACCGGGTCTGTCGAGATGTGGCGAAGTTGGCGGATGTACTGGGCCATTCCAGTATCGAGACTACCCGTATCTACCTCATCTCCACTGGCGTGGAGCACGCTCGTCAGTTAGAGAGATTGGGACTTATTTCTTAACCCCCAAAATAGACAAAATTAATAAGTTGCCTCAAAAGGTAATAAAAACAGATCCTCAGTTATGATGAACTTTGAGGACTGTAGGTATCCTATCACAAAAGATAGGGGAATGCAAGCCCATTTCCCTGTTTTTTCGCGTAACAAATCCTGCCGGTCAACAATACTGGATGACCGGCTTATATTTCTATGCCTTTTTCTACCCCCGCGCATTTTGCGCGGGGATTTTGCGGCCTGTAGCCCCCAAAAATCCATGAAGAAACAGGGCGGTCTATTAAGTCTGTGATGAACCAAGAGGGAGGTATCTATGCCGCAAACGAGACAGCACATTCAGAGGGGCTACAGCCAGCAACGGCATCGGCATAGCCAAGTGCCGGATGCGGGCGTACGTTTGACCCGAGATGGCATAGAGCGGTTTATGACTGTCTGCCAGAACGAAGGACGTGTGGAGGGCACATTAAAATGGTATCGCCGGGGCTTGAACCGCCTCTATGATGCCCTCCCGGAGGACAAAATCATCTGCCACGGTACCCTGGAGCGCTGGCGTGAGCATTTGGTGAAGGCGGGCTACGCCCCCAGTACCATCAACAGCTACCTCTCAGTGAACAACGCCTATCTGGACTTTGTCGGCCACCGGGAGTACCAGCTGGCTAATCAGTTGAAGCTGGAGACGGAGCTCCAGCCGGAGCTGACCCGGACGGAGTATCTGCGGTTGCTGCAAACGGCCCGTGCGTTAGGCCGGGAGAAGGCGTATCTGCTGGTAAAACTGTTCGGCACCACTGGCCTGACGGTGCAGGAATTAGAGAAGGTAACAGTGGAGTCGGTGAGAGCGGGTAAGCTGACGGTCACCGCCAGTCGCAACAAACAGGTGCTTCGCATTCCAGAAGGCCTGCAAAGGGAGCTTCTGGACTACGCAAAGCGAAACGGTTACATTACCGGGCCCATCTTCCTGACCAAGGACGGCACGCCTATGAGCCGCACCTACGTGAGCACCATCATCCGTCAGCTGTGTACAGCGGCGAAGGTGCCGGAGGAGAAGGGGAACCCCCGCTGTTTGAAGCGGCTGTACCAGAGTACCCGGGCGGGTATTGAGGAGAACATCGCCCTGCTGGTGGAGCAGGCCCATAGCCGCCTGCTGGAGCAGGAGCAGTTGGAGATCGGTTGGGATGAAAGATAGTGAAAGTTGTTATCAATGCCCTGCAATACAAGCAGAACAACTCTGGGATCGGCATTCTGCTCCGCGACCTTTTCGGCCCCTATACCTGGGTTACACGGAGACAATGCCAAGTTGTTTTACCGCATGACAGTCCGGACTTCCCCGCATCTCCAGCGGCGGAAGTCATTCGTGTACCATGGTCCCATGGACAGTATCTGCGGAGGATATTCTTTCAAACCGTTCAGTTGGGCAGAAAGTATTGTAAAAATGCGATTCTCCTGACCACAGATTCCAAAGTGCCCTTCTTTCTGCCCAAAAGCTGCTTTCTTGTTCCTCTCGTAACAGACCTGGCGGTCTACCGGCTGAGAGAAACCTATCAGCTGTCCCGCGTGGTGTGGTGGCGGCTGCAATACCGGTATGTGTGCCGTCGGGCGAAGTTGTTCCTGGCTATTTCTGAGTTCACCAAAGAGGAAATGACAGAAATTCTGCATATTCCACCAGAAAAAATCAAGGTGGTTCCCTGTGCCTGTTCCCCGGAAATGCAGCCAATCATGGACGTGGCACGCTTGGCAAATCTTCGGGAGAAATATCATCTACCGGAGCATTTGGTGCTGTTTGTCGGCAACTTCAATCCCCGCAAAAATCTGGAGCGGCTCATCAGGGCTTTCGACAGAGCAAAAGAAGAAGGCATTCCCCATCAGCTGGTCATCGCCGGGGAGCAGGGGTGGAAGTTTGATAGAGACAGGGCATTACAGGGGACAAAACACAGCAAGGATATCCGTTTCATCGGCTATGTGCCGGATGAAGATATGCCCGCGCTGTACTCCGCCGCGGACCTATTTGTGTTTCCGTCTCTCTATGAGGGGTTCGGCATTCCCGTTCTCGAGGCGCAGGCTTGCGGCACGCCGGTGCTGACCAGCAATAGCAGCGCATTGCCGGAGGTGGGAGGCGAGGGGGCCGTTTTTGTCGATCCCTATGATACAGATGATATCAGCGGTGGAATGCTGCGTGTTCTGCAAAGTCCAGGACTGGCTGCACACCTGACTAAAAAAGGCTTGCAAAATGTATGGCGCTTCTCCTGGGCGGCTTCGGCGCGGCGGCTGGACGAGATGGTGGAGAGTCTATGAAAGTTGCATTGGAGCTACAGCCCTGCTGTGGGAAGCGGTCCGGTATCGGACATTACACCTATGAGTTGGCCCGGCATCTGAAAAGCCAGAATGGCGTTGAATTTTGCGGCAATCTGTTCAACTTTTTAGGGAGAAACGATAATACGGCTGCCTTGCGCAGCATTACGCTGCCAATACAGGAAAACCGCCTTTTCCCCTACGGGATATACCGGCGAATCTGGAATATTGTACCCATTGCGTATAGTGATTTGTACCGCAACGGTGCGGATGCAACCATATTCTTCAACTATATTGTTCCGCCCCATATAAAGGGCCATGTGCTGACATTCATTCACGATCTGACTTATCTGCGGTTTCCGGAGACGATGGATAAGAAAAATCTGCGGAGAATCGAGAAGGGCATCCAATACAGCATAGAGCGCAGCAGCCGCATTCTGACTATTTCGGCCTTTTCCAAAGGGGAGATTGCAGAGCTGCTGGGGGTTCCGTCAGAGAAAATCTCTGAGGTATACCCCGCGCCGTCCCTACAGCCCGGGACAGCGGATTTCGGAGTGTGCTGTCAGAAATGGGGGATTCACAGGCCGTATCTGCTGTACGTGGGCACGATTGAGCCGCGGAAGAACCTGACCCGCCTACTGCGGGCATTTGGGCTGTTAAAAGAGCAGTACCACCTCCCCCATCAGCTGGTGCTGGCTGGCGGTCGTGGGTGGAGGGATAAGGAGATATTCCGGACTGCCGGGGAAATCAGCTGCAAGGAAGACGTGATTTTTACTGGCTATGTGTCCGCTTGGGAGAAAAACGCGCTCTATCAAAACGCCGGCGTATTCGTCTTTCCGTCCCTGTATGAGGGGTTCGGCATTCCGCCCCTGGAGGCGATGACCTTTGGCTGCCCGGTGGTGTGCGCCAACGCGGCGTCGCTGCCGGAGGTGGCGGGGGACGCCGCAGAGCTGGTGGACCCGCTGGAGGAGGAGAGCATCGCGGAGGGGATATGGCGTGTGCTGTCCGATGCGGCGTATGCCCAAGAGCTAAGGGAAAAAGGATACTTACAGGCAAAAAAATACACCTGGGAGGCCTCTGCAAAGCGCCTGACGGAGCTTTGCAGAGAGATTGGAAGATAGAAAGAGGAGCGGAGATGCAAAAGACAGCATTGATTATGGCCGGAGGCCGCGGGGAGCGGTTCTGGCCCCGGAGCCGGCAGAACATGCCCAAGCAGTTTCTGTCCCTGACGGATGACGGGAAGACGATGATCCAGCTGACGGTGGAGCGGATCCTGCCGCTGGTGGCTATGGAGGACATCTTCATCGTCACCAACCGCAGCTACAAGGATCTGGTGCGCTCCCAGCTGCCGGAGCTGCCGGAGGAGAACATCCTCTGCGAGCCGGTGGGGAAGAACACCGCGCCCTGCATCGGCCTGGGTGCGGTACATATGGCGAAGCGGTACGGGGACGCGGTGATGATGGTGCTGCCATCGGACCACCTTATTAAATACACATCTCTTTTCCTGAACACCCTCTCGGACGCCTGCGAGGTGGCGGAGCAGGGGGAGAACCTGGTGACCCTGGGCATCGCGCCAGACAGTCCGGAGACGGGTTACGGGTACATCAAGTTCCAGCCGGAGACTACGCTGGGCCGGGCGTTTTCTGTGGAGAAATTCGTGGAGAAGCCGGACCTGGAGACGGCGAAGGCATATCTGGCCTCGGAGCAGTACCTGTGGAACAGCGGCATGTTCATCTGGAAAACCTCCACCATCCTGAAGAATCTGGAGGCCTACCTGCCGGAGACTTATCAAGGCCTGTGCAAGATCGGGGAGGCCATTGGCACGGACATGGAGGAGCAGGCGCTGGAGCGGGCGTTCCAGGCGTTTAAGGCGGAGTCCATCGACTACGGGGTGATGGAGAAGGCGAAGAATATCTACATCCTCAGCGGATCCTTTGGCTGGGACGACGTGGGCTCCTGGCTGGCGGTGAGCCGGATCAAGCGCAGCAACGAGCTGGGCAATGTGGTGAACGGCAACGTGGTGACAGTGGATACCCGGAACACCACCATTCAGGGCGGCGGGAAGCTGATTGCCGCTGTGGGCCTGGAGGACATGATCGTGGTGGACTCAGAGGACGCGCTGCTCATCTGCGAGAAGGACCATGCCGGGGATATCAAAAAGGTCCTGGAGAACCTCAAAATCTGCAACAGGACAGAGTACTTATAAGCTTGCAACTAGGAGAAAAAGCAATGTGCAGTAATGGTAGAAAATGGAGCCTATTGAACCAGAATAAATGGGTGTTTGACCATATTGTTTCTCTGGGTGGTTCTTGTCAAGTTGCATATCAATTAGATCGGCTAAAGCTCCGCTTTGAGGCATTTCCGTTTGACTGGCTTTTCAGTACAAACATAGAAAAAGTTATAGATGCACTTGAAAATAATTTTCAAGATTGGATGTTGGAAGAAAATTTGATCGAGAGTGAGTTTACACAAACAGAACATAGACGAGTCGTGGATACCAAATATGATACAGTAATTCAGCATGCCTTTCCACAAAATATATCTTTGAGAAAAGCCTACCCAGATGTCAGCGAAATCATGCACAGGAGAGTTGACCGGTTGCTAGATTTGGGGGGGTATCCTCTTCATTCGAACCAACCTGAACGACGAGCAAAGCCTGCAAATGGCCAGAGTGATCCGTGCGAAATACGGTGACAATGCAAAGCTGCTTGTTGTGAACCATACATACAGATTTGCAATGAAGGAGTTTCCGACAGAGATAGATAACCTCTGCAAAGTGGAGATCTATGACGAAAATGAAAACACAGGGCAGGATTGGCGCGGATATAATCCCCATTGGAATCGGCTATTGGCAGATATCCAGCTGCGGACAGTACACTTGAACCTTCGCAATGATATGTATTTTGAAGGTTTCCATACCTGCGAGGCCCGTACAAAGCATGGCTTATTTCGGTGGAGTACAGGCGAAAGCATCTTGCACTTGGAGGAATACGGAGGCTGCAAATGCACCTTGTCATTTTTAGCACCCTTTCCAATGGAATTGGAGATTTTTAATGTGTATGGGGAGGTACTAGACTATATCACACTTTCAGGAAATACCACATATGTGTTTGATATTACACATAAGACAAGGTTTATCAAAATCAAAACGGAGATATGGCAGCCGAAAAGACGGTTTGGGACGAAAGACTGCCGTCAGTTAGGGTTTTGCCTGGAAGGGATAGAAGTAGAAAGACCCATAGCAAATCATAGCGACCAAAGAATGTAAAGGAGTGTCTTCACATATGAAGAGAGCGCTGATAACCGGCATCACGGGCCAGGATGGGTCCTATCTGGCGGAGCTGCTGCTGGAGAAGGGGTACGAGGTCCACGGGATGACCCGGCGGGCGTCCCTGCCCAACACGGACCGAATTGCCCATCTGCTGGACAAAATCACCCTCCACGACGGGGACCTGAGCGACTCCAGCAGTATCATCCGCATCCTGCGTCTGGTGCAGCCGGATGAGGTGTACAATCTGGCGGCTCAGAGCCACGTGCAGGTGAGCTTCGACGTGCCGGAGTACTCCGGGGATGTGGACGCGCTGGGGGTGCTGCGGATACTGGAGGGCATTCGGATTCTGGGCATGGAGAAAACATGCAGGTTCTACCAGGCTTCCACCTCTGAGCTGTACGGAAAAGTGGAGGAGGTTCCCCAGAAGGAGACCACGCCCTTCCACCCCTACAGCCCCTACGCCATTGCCAAGCAGTACGGGTACTGGATGGTGAAGGAGTACCGAGAGGCCTACGGCATATTTGCGGTGAACGGTATTCTGTTCAACCACGAATCAGAGCGGCGTGGAGAGAACTTTGTGACCCGTAAGATCACCCGCGCCGCCGGACGGATCGCCTGCGGCTTGCAGGACAAGCTCCAGCTGGGGAACCTGGACAGCAGGCGGGACTGGGGCTACGCTAAGGACTATGTGGAGTGCATGTGGCTGATGCTCCAGCACGAGCGTCCAGAGGATTTTGTCATCGCCACGGGCGTGCAGCACACCGTGCGGGAGTTCACCACTTTGGCCTTTGCCCATGATGGAATTGATCTGGAGTGGCGTGGGCAGGGCCTGGAGGAACAGGGTATTGACAAGGCCACCGGGAAGGTCCTTGTGGAGGTGAACCCGGCGTGGTTTCGTCCCACGGATGTGGACAACCTATGGGGTGATCCCACCAAGGCAAAGACGGTGCTGGGCTGGAATCCCCAGAGGACCAGCTATGAGGAGCTGTGCGCTATCATGGCGGAGCACGACCTCCAGCTGGCAAAGAGAGAGAAGGCCAGCCGGTGAGGGCGCTGATTACCGGCAGCCAGGGCTTTGTGGGGCAGTATCTGCGCCAAGAGCTGGAGGAGAACGGGTACGAGGTTGTGGGCCTGGATTTACAGCCCGGCGAGGGCACTATCCAGGCGGACCTGCTGAACCCGGAGCAGCTGGCGGCGACGGTGCGGCAGGCAAAACCGGACACGGTGTTCCATCTGGCGGGGCAGGCGGATGTGGCGAAGTCCTGGAAAATTCCCCAGAAGACTGTGGAGATCAATGTCATCGCCGCCGTCAACCTGATGGAGGCGGTGCGGGCCTTTGACTCGTCGGTGCAGATGGTGATGGTGGGCTCCTCGGACCAGTACGGCAATCTGGGCGAGGCGGGGAAGTTGGTCAGCGAGAAGCTGGAGACCAATCCCCAGACGCCCTACGCCGTGTCCAAGAAGGCACAGGAGGAGATGGCGCGGGTGTATGTCCGAGCCTATGGGATGAACATCTGCATGACCCGGTCCTTCAACCACGGCGGTGCGGGACAGCGGCCGGGGTTCCTCATCCCGGACTTTGCATCAGGCATTGTAAAGGTGGAGCGGGGAGAGGCAGAGTCGCTGAAGGTGGGCAATCTCACCTCCCGCCGGGACTTTACCCACGTGAGGGACGTGGTCCGGGCCTACCGGATGATTGCGGAGAAGGGAAAGCCGGGCGAGGTGTACAATGTGGGTTCCGGCGTAACTTACAGCGCCCAGGAGATACTGGACAAATTGTGCGAGATGGCGGTGTGCTCCATCCCTGTGGAGCAGGACCCGGCCAGAATGCGGCCCAGCGACACGCCGGTAATTTGTTGTGACCACTCTAAGCTCACCCATGACACCGGCTGGCAGCCACAAATTCCTTTGGAGGATATTCTCTCGGACACCCTCCGCTGCTGGCGGGGACGGGAGTAGGAAAACTATGATGCTGCAAAAACTAAAACAACACCAATTTTTGTTCAGTGAGCTGGTGAAGCGTGACTTCGCCAAAAAATACAAGAGGACCATTCTGGGCATGGCCTGGAGCATTCTGTCTCCGCTGATGAATCTGCTGATTATGTGGATGGTGTTCAGCAACTTCTTCGGAAACAACGTGAACCACTATGTGGTATATCTGTTTGCCGGTCAGCTGGTGTTCTCCTACTTTACCGACGCGACAAATCTGGGGATGAACTCCCTGGTGGGCAACGCGGGGATCTTTACCAAGGTGAACGTGCCGAAGTATCTGTTCCTGCTGTCGCAGAATGTATCTTCGCTGATTAATTTCGGATTGACGCTGCTGATTTTCTTCACCTTTGTGGCCATTGACGGCATCCCGTTTACCTGGAAGTTTTTGCTGCTGGTGTACCCGGTGGGGTGCTTGATTGTGTTCAACCTGGGGATAGGACTGATCCTTTCGGCGCTGTTCGTGTTCTTCCGGGACATGCAGTATCTGTGGGGCATACTGACCCAGCTCATTATGTGGATGTCCGCCATTTTCTACACCATTGACAGCTACAGCTACACGGTGCAGTGCGCGTTCCTGCTGAATCCACTCTATCTGTTTATCCGGTATTTCCGGAAAATCGTGATAGACGGGACCATCCCCACGATCCAGTTCCACATGCTGGCGGCAGGGTATGCGCTGGCGGCTCTGGGGATTGGCGCGTACATGTACAAGAAGTACAACCATGAATTCCTTTACTATGTGTGAGGAGCTGCGATGAAGACGATGTTAAAGGTTGACCACGTGTCAATCAGCTATAAAATAGGCGACTTCAAAGATATTGGTCTGAAGGAGTGGACCATGCGGCACCTGAAAAACCAGTACCATGTGGAGACGTTCATGGCGGTGGAGGATGTGTCCTTCGAGCTGATGGAGGGGGACATGCTGGGGATCATCGGGGCCAACGGCGCGGGGAAATCCACGCTGCTGAAGGCGGTGACCAGCGTGATGGAGCCCCGGGAGGGGCACATTGAGCGCAACGGAAATATCTCCGCGCTGCTGGAGCTGGGTTCCGGGTTTGACGGAGATTTGACGGTAAAGGAGAACGCCTACCTGCGGGGGGCTATGCTGGGATACACCAAGGATTTCATGGATGAGACCTACGAGCAGATTCTGGACTTCTCGGAGCTGCGGGAGTTTGCGGAGAGGCCGTTCAAGCAGCTGTCCACGGGGATGCAGTCCAGGCTGGCGTTCGCCATTGCGTCATTGGTACAGCCGGAGATTCTGATCCTGGACGAGGTGCTCAGCGTGGGCGACGGCGCGTTCCAGGAGAAGAGCGCGAAGAAGATGCGGGAGATTATTGACGGCGGCGCGGCTACTATCCTCGTGTCACACTCCCTGGCGCAGATTCGGGAGCTGTGTAATAAGGTGCTGTGGCTGCATAGAGGGAGACAGGTCGAGTTCGGGGAGGCAGAGGCGATTTGTGATAATTATGAGAGTTTCCTTGCAGGATAGGTAAAAGAGGAGGGCGTCAAATGTTGGGCGAGGTAAAACAGGAAGTCAACATTGAGAAAATCATGGAAGAAATCCGGGAGCAAATCCGCAGGGAGGAAGGAATGTCCGATATTCCAGCATTTGAGGATATTCCGCTGAGGGGAGAAGAGCCAACCACTCTCACGGAGTGGCCGGCGGATAGTACGGAGGCGGAAAAAGAGAACAACTGGCCATTTCTCATCAAATCTTTACAATATCTCAATAATAACTACGACATCCCCTATTACTGGAGCTTTGGACCAGGCTCAGTAAAAACCCTTGCCAAACGGGTTGTACGGAAACTGCTCAAATGTCTCGTCGCGCCTATCCTCGCCATGCAAAATGGTTTCAATGCACATGCTGTCCGGTGCCTAAATCAGTTGCGTTATTTTGTTGAGATTATTCTTATGCGGCTTGACGGAAATCATCGTGAGCTGAAGGAGCTGCGCCAGCGTGTTCTGCGTCAGGAACGAGAAATGCACGAAATGGGGGAAAGGTACTTAGAACAGTTCCAAGCAGTTCTTCATGAAAGCCAAGCTGCTCAGGAACGGGAGCATATGATATTGGATAAAATCGCTATCCAGGAAACGCTCATACAGAAGGTAGTAACCGAAGCCTCTCAATTGTATGCGACAGGACAAGAGAATCTGGACAAGCTCAGACAGGGTGTTTTTGAAGCTATCGAGAGAATGAATACGCAGTATCAAGATGTGACAGGGGAATTGAGGACAGAAAAAGAGCATATACAGCGTTGGCAAAGTGATCGGGACAGGAAAATTCAGGCGATTGCCCGTGATGTCATTCGGACAAAATGGGCTTTTACGGATTATATGGAGGACCAGCGTAATGTTGACGGAGATATCGTCCACTGCGGTATTTGCGGATACAGCGGGGAGACTACAAAACTCGAAAAAAGGGTAACAACATGCATATTTGACGGTGGCGAGTTGGTACGCTATGTTTGCCCGGAATGCGGAGCTATTTTCGGTCCTACGAAATTCAGCAGTCTAAGCAAAGACGCCCGGAATGATGATTATACCGTGCATTACACAGGCTACCATGAAGGAGACTCAACGGACAAAGAAGTGAAAACCTTCATGCGGCTGGAGCCCTTTAAAAATGGCGTATACCTCAACTATGGATGCGGAAGTTGGTCACAGACCATGAGGAAACTGCATGATCTGGGGTACTGTGTCTATGGGTTTGAACCATACTCCCAGGATATTGAGAATCCGTATATTATTTCAGATAGAGCCATATTAAGCAAAATGCGGTTTAACGGTATCTTTTCCAATGATGTGTTAGAACATTTGATGGACCCAGCGGCAGAACTCAGCTTTATGAAAACATTACTTGCCACACCGGATGCAAAGATGGCGCACACAACAGGATGCTATGACTACAAATATGAGTATACCAGATTTCACGTGTATTTCTTCACAGGTAAGGCAGTAGACGTGCTGTGCGAAAAGGCAGGATTGAATCTGCTGGAAATATCTGATGCAGAATCAGCGGTAGGTGAGAAGGATTTCCATTGCAGAATATTCAAGATGAAAGAAGAAGAGATTGACTATTTGCCCTTAGCATTTGCTAATCAGTTCGCACAGCGTAAAAAAGAAGGATGTATTGAGCTATCGCCTGATGGCATGTGCTTTGGTCCCTATGTCAGACTACCTAAAGGGGAATATTTGCTGGATATACATGTTGAGCTTCCTAAGAACGTACGACATGTTGAGATGAAGGTGACATCCCGTTCAGGCAGGCAGATCCTTACTGCAATAGATTTAAGAAATGGGGATAATGCGGTCTGTTTTTCTTTAGAGCACGCTGAGGAGGAAGTGGAATTCGTAATTGAAAATAATACAGACGATAACATTATCTTAAAAAAACTTGCGATGAAGAGATAAGAATAGGTCAAATATAATTTGCAAAACACTTAGGAGAGAGAAATGCAAGTTGTTCAACTTTTGCCAACCGTTTCCTATGGAGATGCCGTGGGAAACGACACGTTGGCCATCCAGGATATTATCCGCCAGATGGGCTATGAAACGCAGATCTATGCGGAAAACATCGATGGCCGCCTTCCCGCTAGGACCGCTATGCCTTTTTCGCAATTTCCCGACTTAACGAATGAGGATGTTGTAATCTACCACGGTTCAACAGGGACGGAGTTGAACTTCAGGCTTCCGCAGCTGGGCGGACGAAAGATCATGATTTATCACAACATCACCCCACCGGCCTTCTTTCACCCATATTCCCCCAGCGCAGAGCAGCTCACCGCCTTTGGACTTCAAGGCATAGAGAATCTGCGGGATACGGTGGATTACTGCATAGCTGATTCAGAATTTAATAAATCCAATCTGAAAGAGATGGGCTACCCTTGTCCGATGGATGTTTGTCCTGTTTTGATTCCCTTTAAGGACTATGAAAGGACACCCAATAAGCGGATTTTACAGCAGTACGCGGGAGATAGCTATGTAAATATCCTTTTTACCGGCAGAGTTGCGCCCAACAAAAAACAGGAGGATATTATCCGGGCTTTTTTCTACTATCATACATATTACAATAAAAGGTCCCGGCTGATTTTGGTGGGTTCCTGGAACGGGATGGAGAAATACTATGACCGCCTGTGTGACTATGTCAATCAATTGGGGCTTTCTGACAGTGTCATTTTCACAGGACATATTAAATTTGATGAGATACTTGCCTACTACAGATTAGCGGATGTGTTTCTTTGCATGAGTGAACACGAGGGGTTCTGCGTTCCGCTGGTAGAGGCCATGTACTTTGATGTGCCGATTATTGCATATCGCAGTACAGCTATCCCGGATACATTGGGCGGATGCGGGATGCTGTTGGAGAGTAAGCATCCTAAAGTAGTTGCGGCGGCAATACATCAAATCATAAGTGATAATCGGTTCTGTCAAAAGTTGATCGAGGGCCAACGGCAGCGGCTTGTGGCCTTTGCGCATGAGAGCATAAAGCAGCGCTTTGTAGAATTATTAGGAAGCTTTTTAGAAAAAGAGGGATTAGGTTGAAGAAGATCGCTTTTGTAACACCTTGGTATGGGGAGGATATATCTGGCGGAGCAGAGGCGATGCTGCGTGGGCTGGTCCACCACCTATATGCGGCAGGGGTGGATTTAGAAGTGCTGACTACCTGTGTGCGCGACTTCCGCTCAGATTGGAGTGTGGACGATCACCCTGTTGGCACAAGTACTTGTGCAGGCATTCCAGTCAGGCGTTTTTCAGTGCGTCCCAGGGACACCGCTGCTTTTGACCGAGTGAATGCAAAGCTGATGAAAAATCAGAGGATCACAGAAAAAGAGGAAACAACCTTTCAGCGTGAAATGGTTAATAGTCCCAGTCTCTATCAGTACATATCGGAAAAAAGTGAGGAATATTCGCTTTTTGTTTTTATCCCATATATGTTTGGCACAACATATTATGGAGTCCAATCCTGTAGAAAAAAAGCGGTGCTCATTCCATGTCTGCATGATGAGGCCTACGCATACATGAAAATTCTTAAACAGAGTTTTGCCCAAACAGCAGGAATGGTATTTCTGTCAGAGCCGGAACAGCTTTTGGCACAGACGCTCTATGGTGTTTCCGGCAAAGCATTTCAAAGTTTGGGAACAGGGATTGATACAGAAATAAGAGGAGACGCAGTTAGGTTTAGAAGGAAGTATCAGATTGACAGTCCGTTTCTGCTGTACGCAGGGCGAAAGGACGCAGGCAAGAAAGTAGACGTTTTGATCCAATACTTCCTCGCATATAAGAAGCGCAGTCCGTCAAAACTGAAGCTTATCCTGATTGGCGGCGGCAATATCGAATTTCCGAAAAACGGCGATGTAATTGACTTGGGGTTTGTACCGGCCCAGGACAAGCATGACGCCTATGCGGCGGCATCGGTGTTTTGCAATCCATCCCAGTTCGAGAGCTTCTCGCTGGTGATTATGGAGAGCTGGCTGGCGGAACGGCCTGTGCTTGTCAATGGCGACTGCGCGGTGACAACGGATTTTGCGCGGAAATCAAATGGCGGCCTGTATTATCAGAACTACATCGAGTTTGAAAAGTGTCTGCAATATCTCCTTACTAACCCGGGTACAGCCCGGCAGATGGGCGCAAATGGCCGTGATTTTGTACTCAAGAATTTTTCATGGGATGCTATTGTAAAAAAGTATACGGAGTATTTCAAAATGGTAGAGAGCGAGATTGGACAGTGAGAAGGGAAAAGATCGCATTTGTATGCCAGCGCTATGGTTTGGAGGTTAACGGCGGTTCAGAATTATACTGCCGTCAGCTGGCAGAAAAATTGGCGGGGCATTATAACGTTGAGGTATATACTACCTGCGCTATAGATTATGTCACGTGGAAAAATGAATACCAGCCGGGAACGGAGGAGATCCACGGTATCACTGTGCATCGGTTTTTGAATGTCCGACAGAGAGATCAGCGGAGCTTTGACCAAATCAGCCAGCGCGTATTTGCAAACGCCGCGCACAGCGATGCGGAGGAGCGCAAGTGGATTGAAGAGCAGGGGCCGGTTTGCCCGGAGCTGCTGGATGAACTGGCGAAAAGGCATCTGGAGTATAAAGCAGTCATCTTCATGACATATCTCTACTATTTGTCCGCAAAGGGACTTCCTATGGGATTTGAAAATGCGCTCTTAATCCCCACGGTGCATGATGAGCCGCCGGTCTATCTGCGATATTATGATTCTGTATTCTCTTCGGCAAAAGGGTTCATCTGGAATACGCCGGAGGAACAAACTTTTGCAGAGCAGCGCTTTCCAAACATTCGGAAGATACCGGGCGTTCTTGCGGGAGTTGGCGTAGATGTGCCGGAAGGGCCGCTGCCGGAGATACCGGAAAGCCTCCGGGGTGTGCCCTATATTACATATGCCGGACGAATTGACGAGTCCAAGGGCTGTGGGGAGATGTTCCGCTATTTCCAAGAGTATAAAAAGCAGTATGGCGGAATGTTAAAGCTGATCCTTATGGGAAAAGCGGTGATGGAGATACCATCGGATCCGGATATCGTATCGCTGGGATTTGTGTCCGATGAGATGAAATTTGCTGTTATGGCATCCGCGAAAGCGCTGGTGCTTTTTTCCCATTTTGAGAGCTTGTCCATGGTGGTGCTGGAGAGCATGATAATGGGGCGCCCGGTGCTGGTGAATGGAGCATGTGAAGTGCTGAAGGGACACTGTGTCAGGAGTAATGCCGGGCTGTATTTTACGTCTTATACGGAGTTTGTGGGGACGCTGAACTATCTGCTCACACATCCCACGCAGTATGAAGCTATGAGTGAGAATGCGGTCAAGTATGTGGAGGAGAATTATCGGTGGGAGAGGATTGTGGAGACGATCTGCCAGTTAATTGAAGGGAGTTTTACAAGATGACGGTTTTTGTGAGGAAAGAGGGGAATGATACCGCTCCTAGATCAGATGACGAAATAAAGATTTTTAACGATTTATAAAAATATGCTGGTATAAGCTGATAATTTCTATTATGGGCAACGGGAGGGTAAGATACTGTGGAGAGATCGCGGAGAATACCGTGGAAAGCATTGATTTTCTTATTCATAGTAAGCACAATTTTTCGAGGCGTATTTGCGGTAAAGTCCGGACAATATACCGTGTTTGGAGACGAATTTTTACATGTAAAGCTGGCTCAAAGTATTGCGGATGGTTATGGATTAATGATTCGCGGAACACCATATAACTATACAACCTGTCTGTATAGTTTTATTATATCACCAGTTTTTTTATTAACACAAAATATGGATGCTGCACACACATTGATTTTATGGGTCAATGCGGCGTTAATGTCTTCTGCAATTTTTCCTGTCTTCTTCCTGGCGAAGAGATATCTGAAAAACCATAGAAATGTGTGGCTTGTGGTTGCCTACAGCCTGCTAATATGTGAAATGAATTATACAATGCAGGTTATGCAGGAAAATTTGAACTATCCGCTCATGATGTGTTTTTTTCTTGCATTTTCTTATGTGACAGATAACGAGAACAGCCCAATACAATATATAATTGGCCTTGGGACGTTTGCTTTTTTGCTTTCCATTTGCAAAGATATGAATTTGGCGATTATTCTTGCCGTACCCGGTTTCTACCTAGTACAAGTCGTATCAAGCAGGCAGGCAAGGTTGAGTTCGATAAAAGCTGGGCTAGTTTATAGCTTAACATTCCTCTTTCTTAAAATGTTCTACAGTAATGTGATGAGTGCTGTTCTAGAGGATACTGTAGGTGGTGAAATAGGATCCCGTATAGTCCAAAAGATCCAGTCTCTTCTAGATTATGATAAAATTAAACAACTTATTTATCCGGCAATTTTATACGTAATTTATGTAGTCATTGCAACAGGGATATTTCCTCTTCCTATGGTATTAGGGTATTGGAGAAGTCTCTCCCAAAGAGCAAAGAAAATGATGCGATTAACTGTATTCCATATTCTGGTTGCGATAGCTACAATTTGTGTTTTGACGGTTCCAGCTGAAAATCTTGGCCATATAGAGATACGATTTCATTCCAGATATTTCTTTTATGCTTTTATACCCATTATTATACTCTTTATTCATTTATATGAAGAGCTTCAAGAACAAATCGCTACTAAAGGAATATTCAACTCAATAAGTATCTTAGGCTGTGAGATGGTACTAATGTCATTTTTACCGCTGATACCAGCAATAGGAAGTCATGTAGATGGACCAAGTACGCTGTTTTTGAGAAGCTTTGTTAAAAGCGATGTTCTGAAAAATACTTTAAGCTGTATTTTAATTATTTTTATTGGACTTGGGATATATTTTTTAACTAATAAATATATTCGAATAATATATGTTATTACAGGGCTGATTCTGCTCACGTCCGCTTGCATAGGCCCGTATTACTATAAACTATATCAGTATAAAGCACCAGAAAAGAAAAATGATGCCTTGCTTTTGAATGAATTTTTTTCGAGGTTTAATGATGGGTGGAATACAGGGGAAAAAATACTTATTTTACCTCAGGATTTTGCGTTTGAATGCTATTTCAGAGAGTCGTATAGATGTACAGTTCCTGAATACCTATCAACTGGGGAAATTGTAGATTTTGGGAAACTGCCGCTGCTAAGTTATAACGCAAACTGGACGGACCCGACAGCAATTGCGCCCGAGTATATTATTACAGCCGGAGACTACCCTTTGCAAGGATATGATGAGTTGGAGATCGGACTGGAGCAGCATCATCTCCTTCAAAAGAATGGGATGGAGATAAAGCTGGATTATAGAGAGTCTGGTATATACAGCGACCGATGGCTGGGGACTGAATCCGCAGTATTACAGTTGGCCGGTGCCCCTGAATGTACCTCCGCCCAACTTGTTTTGCGTGTTGACAATTGGCTGTTAGGCTCTGATGCGGCTGTAAACTATACGGATTCTACGGGATATACAGGAAGCTTTATTATTCCGAATACAGAAGAGCAAGTGGATATTTGTATTCCTGTTTCTAAAATAAGTGGTGAAACGGCATATACTGTTACGCTAACCTCGGAACAAACAGTGGCGCCAGATAATGGAGATAGTAGACAATTAGCCTTCAGATTATGGCAATGCCAACTTATAGAAGAGTTTATTAAAGAATCAGATGAGACTTGGCAAATAGGTGAGGCTGCGTAACAGTATAAAGGAAATCTTAGACATAGAAAAAATCTCATGGAGAACAAATCCATGGCAAATAACATCATCAGAAATTGTCTGGAGAAAGAGGTCCATATATAATGAAAATTCTATTTTTGAACCTACCATATCGGTTTGAGATCAGCCGGGCCAGCCGTTGGCCGGAAAAGACGAAAAGCGGTACACTCTATTATCCGTACTGGCTGTGCTATGCGGCCGGAATGTGTATGAAGCAGGGCTTTGACGTAGACGTAGTCGACTGCATTACCAAGAAAATGACCCAGGAGCAGACCGCAGAGCTGACGGCGGAGAAGGCTCCGGATTATATCATGTGCGAGCTGACCACGCCGACCTGCACTTATGACTACCAAACACTTCAGCTCATCCGGAGCAAATATCCCGCCGGGAAAATCCTGGTGGGAGGAACCCACGCGACCGCCTTGCCAGAGCAGGTCCTGCGTGAATGCGCCGCTGTGGACGTTGTTGTCCGGCAGGAATATGACTATACCATCGGAGAAATCATTCATGCAGGCGACCAGCTGGACGCGGTACATGGAATTACATACCGCAAGGAGGGCGAAATCGTCTCCACTCCAGACCGGGAGTGGCTGACGGATATGGACGATTTCCCCTTTGTGAGCCAGGTGTATGAAAAATTTCTGGATGTAAACGACTATGACTATGCGCTAGCGCAGTCTCCAATGGTCCAGATTTTCAGCGCCAGGGGCTGCCCCTTCCGCTGTAATTTTTGCAGCTATCCGGAGACGATGGGCGGGCGCTTTGTGCGCAAGCGGAGTGTGACCAATTTTGTGGACGAGCTCCAGTATATCCACGATAAAATGCCCTATATCAAGGAAATTTTTATCGAGGATGATACGTTTACTGTGGATAAAAAGCGCACGGAGGCCATTTGCGACGAGATCCAGCGGCGTGGGCTCCACTTGATCTGGTCCTGCAATGTGAGAGCAGATCTGCCCTATGACCTGATGCAAAAGATGAAGTCCGCTGGCTGCCGGCTGCTGGTAGTCGGGTATGAGAGCGGCAGCCAGAAGGTGCTGGACGAGACCCAGAAGGGAATCAGACTGGAGCAGTCGCTGGAGTTTGCCAAAAACACAAAGAAGCTAAAGCTCAAGGTGTTTGGATGCTTTATGATCGGGCTGAAGGGCGATGACCGCTCTACCATTGAGGAGACATTTCAATTTGCGAAAAAGGTGTATCCGGATATGTGCTTCTTCCAGCAGGCGGTTCCGTTTCCGGGGACAGGCTTCTATCGGTGGGTAAAGGAAAAGGGATATCTGCGCACGGAGGACTATTCACAATGGCTGAATCAGGACGGATATTTAGACTGCCTCGTTGACTATCCCTATGCCAGCCACGAGGAAATTGAGAAGCTCCGTGATCATCTGATGAGCCGGTACTATTTCTCGTTTACCTATATTGTAAAAACATTTTTGAGGAATCTGAGCTGGCAGGAATTGAAGCGGGTCACCAGAGCGGGAGTTACATATTTGGCGTTTCGGATAAAAAGTGTGAGGAGATAAAATGATACAGAGGTTGCGGTGGGTCGACAACTTAAAAGGATTTTTGGCATTGTTAGTGGTTCTGGGGCATACGGTAACTTGGTCTGGATTGGCAGCACATATGGATGTATTCCAGTTTATCTACTTTTATATCTCGTCGTTCCATATGTCAGCTTTTTTTGCTGTAAGCGGATATCTCTACGGAAGGATTGCGGAAAACTCACTGCAAGAAAACAAAACTTGTTTGAAGTGGACAAAAGTTGTTAAGCGGACAATTGACTTAGCCGTGCCATCGGTTGTCTGTATGGGTGTCACCTTCTGTGTAGTGCGCACATTAGGGAAATTTTCATTAGCTCAAGCAATATCGGTATCAAAGTTCTGGTTTGTATGGGTTATTATTGCAATTGATATCGGGCACCTTTTTTTATATTTTATAATAAAAAAAGAGGAAACAGTGTTTCTAATTTTATCAGTCCTCACGGTACTTTTTGGATTTCTGTTTAATACCCTTGGCAAGATGTTCGGATACTTCCTTTTGTATGAATTGGGAGTATCTTTAGGGCGGCATTTGACAAAGGAATCAGAGAAAAAATTTTTTAATTATCAATATGGGCGGATAGCACTTATTATAACGTCTATTGCAATATTTTTTGGATATGTCCTTGGGGGGGGGGCAATTGTCCTCAATACATTGTATAAAATCCCAATTGGCATCATGATGTCGTATAGTTTGTTTTCTATATTTTTAGCAGTTCCATCGGTTGCCCTTTTTGAAACGAGCGGAAAATTTACATTGCAAATCTATTTTTTTCAGGTAGTAACTACGGCTTGGATTAAAACATATACACAGAATATTCCTTTATGGATTAACTGTATTGTTTTTATTGTTATCACGTGGATTGACTATCGGCTCCCCTGTTTGCTAGCTACAAAATATAAAAATACAAAATATTATAACAAGCTTTTTTGTGCCAGTAAATATATTTTTTGGCAAAAAAATAGCACCGTACAGGGATATCTTGCATTGCATTTTGGATTAGGAGGTTCGGAAAATGAAGAACAGAATCGATAGGCTGCTATGGAGTGTATATGAGTGCCTGCCGCGATTTATGAAATCAATTATTTCGCGTATGGTTTATCAGCCGAAGCTGGGAAAAGGTGTGCGTCTTTACGGATGGAATACATTTTCTGCGGACGTGGAGATAGGAGATTATTCGTATATAAAAACGAACCATTTTATGCGCAATGTGGTGGTTGGAAAATTTTGCTGTATAGCAGAAGGCTTAAGCGTTGGCCTTAATCAGCATCCATATCAAGAGTTTAGCTCTTATCGGATGTTTGGTAGCCAATCTCCTCTATCAGCATTTGCAAAACCGGAACCCCTTATGATCGGGGGGGGGGGGGTGAAAAAGACCTATATTGGGAATGATGTCTGGATAGGAGAGAATGTTACAATTAAAGACGGTGTTAGAATTGGAAATGGAGCGGTCATTGGGACAGCTGCTGTGGTGACGAAAGATGTGCCACCATATGCTATTGTGGCCGGAGTGCCTTCTAAAATAGTGAAATACAGATTTGACCCAGAAAAAATTGAACTGTTACAGGAAATTCAATGGTGGGACTGGACACCCGAAAAGATCTATAACAATTTGAGTTCTCTTTATAGCTTTGAAGAGAGACTCAGAGACAGAGAACGATAAAATGAAAGCTGAATAAAAATGGATAGAATATTTGTCTTGGGGGCATATGGCTGTGGAAACCGCGGAGATGATGCGATATTACAGAGCATAACTGAAAATTTCAGAGATTATGAAGTATATGCGACTTGCGGGAGTTATGAAAATATCGAAAGCTGGCTCCCGGTAAAGAAAATTCCTTGTCGCTTAAATGAAGGGTTTTCGTTTCCTATCCTTATATGTATGATAAAAAGCAGTGTTAAAATAGTAGAGGCAATAAGGAAATCAAAAGCACTCATATTTGGAGGGGGAAGTCTAATCCACGACTTAACGCCATATAATCTTCCATTTCTGTATTTATGGCATTTAGTTGCAAAGGCATTAAAAAAGCAAGTATTTTATTTCTGCATAGGGGTTGGACCACTCAAATCTGATTTCGGAAAATTTCTCAGCAAAAAATTTTTATCTCATGCTGATGGACTTTTTGTCCGAGATTTACGAAGCCTTTCGTATTGTCAGGAATTAGGCACAGAAAATGCTGTATTAGTGAAAGATGGCGCATTTTTGGTAAAGACACGCAATCAATGCGGCAAAAAGACACTGTTGGAATTAGGATTAATAGAAAACGAGTATGCTTGTGTGACGGCCTCACAATGGTTTGAGTCTTCCAACTTTTGGAATCGATCTGAAATTGATTTCTCAAATGCGGTTCAAAATTTTATCGCTTGTGTGAAGATGTTTCAGACATGCACAGGAAAACGAATAGTTTTTGTACCAACAGTTTTTCATGATCAAAAGATTGGAACTATACTACAGGATTCAATTGAAGGGGAAATTACGTTAGTTCCTCCGGATTATACTAGCAAGCAAATGGCTGAAGTTATAGAGAATTGTTGGTTTCTTATGGCGGTTCGTATGCACTCAATGATTTTTGCAGCTAGACAGGGCGTTCCATTTCTTCCTCTTATTTATGACGAGAAAGTGCGGCAATTATTATTGTTATTGGGAATGGAGCAATATGGCCTTAATTTATCAAATATAACTCCCTGTGATATTCTAGGCACAATGGGAATTATGCTGGAGCAGTATGACAACATACGAGCAAATTTATTATCTAAAGCTGAGAACTTCTATAAGGAAAATCTTAATGCTGTGGCCATCATTCAAAAAAAACTAGAAGGGATTAAATGAAGAATAGGGCGGGCAAAAAACATATCTTCTGGAATACCCTTGGCAGTGCCATGTACGGAGCCAACAGCTTCATCATGCTGGCGCTTGTCAGCCGGATCGGCACCATCGAACAGGCGGGAGATTTTGGAATTGCCTTCACAACAGCGCAGATTTTATACATCATCGGTCTGCTGGGAGTTTCTCACTATCAGATGACCGACTACGACGGAAAGTATCCATTTTCTGATTATGTCCGCGTCAGGATGTTTTCCTGCTGTCTGATGGCGGCAAGCGCCGCAGGCGCGATTTTCCTGCTTGGATTTGAGGGGGAACAGGTGGCCTACACGGCGGGACTGACTACGTTGATGCTACTCAATGTGGTGGGAGATTTGTATCAATGCCTGTTTTTCCAGAAAAACCGCTTGGACCTCTCTGGGGCGGCTCTATTCCATCGGACCCTTTGGCCGCTGCTGGTTTTCTGCATCGTGCTGATGCTGTCCGGACAGATCGTGGCCGCAATAGCTGCTCAGACTGTGGGCAATCTCCTGCTCACATGGTATTTTGCCAGAGCAGCGGCGCCGTTTCTCTCCGGTTCAATCTGCCCGCACAGACCGAGCATGGCCCGGGCATTGGCGGCAGAATGTCTCCCTCTGTTTTTCAGCCTTCTTCTCATGAATCTTGTAATTAACGCATCCAAATATGGTGTGGAATTTTGGATGGACGGTCTGGCGCAGGGATACTATAACATGATTTTTATGCCAGTACAGGTCATCAATCTGTGCAGTCAATTCCTTTTTAAGCCATTTCTGAATCAGTATGCAAAACTGCTGCAAAGCGGAGAACGCAAGCCATTTTTTCGCCTGCTGGGAAAACAGCTGTCATTGATAGGGGCCCTCACGGTAATCTGCTGCGCTGGTGCGTACTGGCTGGGTGCGCCTGTGTTAGGCGCTCTGTACCAGAAGGACCTCCATGCACTCGCTATGCAGCTGACGTTGGTTGTTCTGGGTGGAGGACTCTTCGCCGCATGTCAGCTGTTTTACTACGTTTTGGTTATTTTGAGGCAGCAGAAAGCAGTTTTAAGAATTTATATCCTTGCAGCTGTGGTTTCGGCTGGCCTTACCGCCCTGCTGGTCAGGCAGGGTGGGCTCACCGGCGCGGCCATGTCTCTGATCGCGGTACACATCTTGCTTTTGCTTTTTTACATAGCTGTGCTGCTGCGGGTATTGGGGGGAAAAGCATTATGCCTGAAATTACGGTAGCTGTGACAACGCACAATCTGGAGCGCTATATTTGTACCTGTGTGGAGGAAATCCTTGGGCAAACTTTTTCTTCCTTTGAAATTCTTATCTATGATGACTGCTCAACAGACCGCACAAGGGCGCTTCTGGCGGAGCTGCAAGCGGAGTTTCCGGCACAGATCAGAGTCATCTGCGGAGAAGCTCCCTTAAAGAGCCCAGCAAAAGCGCGCAACGCCATCCTGGACAGCGGATTGATAAAAGGGAAATACATCGTCTTTTTAGATGGTGATGACAGGATTGAAGAAAATTTTTTGGAAAAACTGTATGCAGCCGCTCAGAAGGAGCAGGCGGATATTGCACTGTGTGCCTATGATCGTTTTGAAGAGGGGACAGGGCATGTCCTCTGCGAAGAGATGCGAGGTTTCCCGGCGGTGATTTCTTTTCCTCCGGAGCGGGGGCTGGCGGCCTTTATCAACGGCTCTCTCTGGAATAAGCTTATTTCTGTGGAGTGCATCGGACCAACACGGCTCCCCCTTTTCAGCGCAGGAGAGGATCTGTCCTTTCTGCTTGCACTGTATGATAAGTGCCGTAGGATTGCCTGTGTGGACGAGGCGCTGATTCATTATCGCGTGCGGGAGAGCTCTGTCATATCCAATATCCAGGAGGAGACAGTCCATCAATTCGCCTGGGAGCTGCTTCGGTTGCGGGCAACTACAGCACAGCCATGGCTGAAGGATACGTTGGAGCTGGTTGCGTTTATCCATATCGGCATCTCCATGCCCTTACGGGTATACAGCAATCCCGATGCCGACATTTCCGCTCTGCTGCGGTGGGTCTCCGCTTACTTTCGGCAGAATTTCTCCTGGTTTCGCGGACAGCGGCTGCTGCAACTGCCGGCACTGCTCCGATACGGCGTAAAGGGAGCAGGGTTATGGGCGGCGAAAATCTGCTATCGGGCGCACTGCTTTCGTCTGTTTCTGTTGTTATACCAGACAGTCACACAGAGGCTGCATATAGATATAAAATTCTAAACAGAGCGATATGACAAACTCTCTGGAGGAATACATATGAGAGAGATATTACAGAGAAACATTGAGAAGCAGAAGGTGCTTATTATCATCCCGGCATATAACGAGGCGGAGAATATCATACATACTATACAAGATGTTGAGCAAAATATTCCTGCTGCAAATTATGTCGTGGTCAATGATTGTTCCAGCGATGACACGAGGGAGATCCTGCGGGAATATCAGGCGAATTACCTGGATGTTCCCGTTAACCTAGGGATAGGGGGAGGCGTGCAGACGGGCTACCGTTACGCGCTGGAGCAGGGCTACGATATTGCAGTACAGTTTGATGGCGATGGACAGCATGATGCACGGTACATACGGGATCTGATTGCGCCGATTGAAAATGGACAAGCCGATGTGGTGATTGGGTCCAGGTTCATCGCAAGGGAGGGATTTCAGTCTTCCGTCATGCGACGGCTGGGGATTCGTTTTTTGAGCAGTCTGATCCATATTTTGTGCGGGGTGCGGGTCAGGGATGTGACCAGCGGAATGCGGGCGGTAAACCGGGGGATGATAGAGGAATTCTCCCAGAACTACGCTCAGGATTACCCGGAGCCGGAGGCGGTTCTGGCATCCGGGCTGATGAATGTCAGAATAGAGGAGGTCCCCGTGCAGATGCGGGAGCGGCAGGGTGGGGCCAGCTCGATAAACGCATTGCGGTCTGTGTATTATATGATAAAGGTATCGACTGCTTTGGTGATGACCCGGCTGACAGCGGGAGGGTAATTAAGATGATTTCTGATAAATTACAGATTGCCATGCTGATTGCGGTGGGGGTATATTTCCTGATGTTGTTTCAGCTTCTGAAGAGAAAGACGCTGAATTTGAAGTATACGCTGCTCTGGCTGGCCTCCGGCGTTATCATGTTGGCGCTGGCGCTTTTCCCACAGATGTTAGGCTGGTTTGCATCGCTGGTGGGGATCTACGATTCGACAAACGCGCTGTTCGCATTCATGTTTTTCTGTGTGATTATTATTCTGATGTCGATTACGGCGATTGTGTCGAAGCTGAATGAGAAAAGTACCAAGCTTGTTCAGTCGGTGACGCTGCTGGAGAAACGGGTAAGGGAGTTGGAGGAGGATACATAGATCGTTCACAAATAATAGGCTCTGCCAGCCACGGAGGCTGGCAGAGCCTATTAACAGTCATGGTACTCGAAGATGGGAACACCTACTTCCCCGCCAACGATTTAACCACCGCCTCGTCCGGCGTGACGTAGGCGGTTTGGTACGGATCATAGACCACCATGCCCGGCCGCGCGCCGTTGGGTTTGCGCACATTGCGGACCTGCGTATAGTCCACAGCCACCTGCCCGCCGTTGCGGCCCTGGGAGTACCACGCCGCCAGCATGGCCGCCTCAGTCATGGACTGGGCGTCCGGCTCCTGCCCCCCGGCGCACAGGATCACGTGGGAGCCGTGGATGCGCTGGGTGTGGAACCAGTAGTCGGACTTGAAGGCCTCCCGGGTGAGATGATCGTTCTGGATGTTGGTCCGGCCCACCAGGATCCGGAACCCACCGGAGGAGACAAACTCCCGGGGCCGGTTGGGCCCCCGGCGGGGCTCCTTCTTCCCCGGGGCCGGGCCCTTGAGATAGCCCGCCTCCCGCAGCTCCCGGCGGATGTCCGCAAAGTCCTGCTCCGTCTCCGCACGGCTCAGCAGGTCCAGCACGCTCTCCAGCCAGTCCCGCTCCCGCCGGGCGATGGACATCTGCTCCCGCAGGCAGGTTTCCGCCGTCTTGGCCTTGTTGTACTGCTTGAAATACTTGGCCGCGTTCTGCTGGGGGGTCAGCAGGGGGTCCAGGGCAATGTCCAGCTCCCCGCCCTCGGGGTCATAGTAGTTCTGGGCCCGGAGGACGCTTTGGCCCCGCTCCATGCGGTAGAGATTGGCCGTAATCAGCTCCCCGCAGATCCGCAGGCTGTCCCGGTCCTGGGTCCGGGCGTACTCCTTCTCCTGGAGGGCCAGCTTCCGCTTGGCCCGGTCCCGGGCGTTAGCGGCGGTCCGGTGAAGGTCCGCGCCCCGCTGCCGGACCCGCTCGGCCTGCTCCCGCTTCTCATAAAAGGCGTCCAGCATGGGGGAGAAGGCCTCCCAGGCCGCGCCCTCCATGGCATTACCGTATTGATGGATGGGCATATAGGAGAAGTCGGCAGGCGTGTTCTCCTTGGTGAGCATCCAGGGGGTGAAGCCCTTCTCCCCCCTCACCGTCTCCTGCCACACGGAGAAGACCTCCGCCAGCCCCGCCCGGTCCTGAACGCCTTGCAGATGCTCCCGGTCCTGGCAGCCCAGATGAGCCAGCTCCCGGCACACCAGGGGAGAGAGGGCGGTGAAGCGGTCCAGCAGCCACCCGGCGGCATCGGTCCCATCGGGGGCATCGTCCAGCAGGGCCCGGAGGTCCTCCCCGCTGATGGCCAGAGGGTCCCCCTTCTCCTGGGCCGGGGGGAGACGGTAGAAGAGGCCGGG
>OFHA01000717.1_pt1 | contig 27186 bp, 24 predicted proteins | sample 1521891 | NCBI WGS metagenome assembly OFHA01 (sample SAMEA3504089, study PRJEB24116) | mouse gut metagenome | biome: mouse gut; feature: mouse-associated habitat; material: faeces | place: Denmark | collected 2011
TTGTTCTGCACTGTATTTTGATTTCCTAGACATATAAAATACCCTCCAAGTATAATATGAATTTTCTATTTCATCTGTATACTTAGAGGGCATTATAGCCGAAAAAGTTCGGGTGGTTTTCTTGTAAACAGAGACTCATGTCCCAGCTTCATCTTAACTATTTTTTTTAATAAATTTTTGTAAAGAGAATCCCAAAGCAACTAGAATTCCCAATCCAAGTGCTACCATTGTTCCAATGGAAATAGGCCCTGGTACAAAAAGCATCTTTAGCACAATTATCGCAAATAATAATGCGACAACAAGCTTTCCTAAAGTATTTTTTTTCATTTTTCCACCTCTTAGCTATTAGAAGAGGGCTGCAATACCTATTACTGTAGCACCGACAATATGATGGCCTAAAACTCGTTTCCCACCAACGATATTTTGCAAATCATTAGTTGATAATTCTTCAAACAAATTTAATTTGGCATTATTCATAATAATTGCTTCCCTCCAAATTAAATTGATACCTCTTAACAGTTAGAAGTATACAGTTATTTAAGAATAGTAGTTAAAAAAAGAATTATCGGGCAATTTATTGTATTTAGTGTGTAATTTTAGACAGATATTGACACTAAATACAATAAATAAGGCATTTAATATTGCGCTTTGAATTAGGTCTGTCCTAAAATTTTTACAGCGTTTTTAAATCTTCTTGTACTTATCGGATATATTTGCCCATTTGATAGAGTTAACGACTTGTTTTTTTTGTCTATTCTGATAATATTTGTAATATTAACTAGGGTAGTTCTGTTACATCTAAGCAAGTGATCATATTGCTCTTCAAAATGCTTTAAGCTCCCCAATATATCTTCTTTAAGATTCCTATAATTTAAGCGCACTTGTTTGTTATTGCCTATTATAGACTCAATACTATATACCTGATCAAACGGTATTCGTTCTACAAGTCCATGAGTCATTTCATACGAAAAAAAATTAGCTAAATTAGCTAAGGCATTTTTCTTATATCTAGCAAATGCGATATCGATATTTTCACGCACTCTTTGTATAGTAAAATCATCTGCTAAATTTTTGCACAGTATATCCAATGGTTCGGCTCTAGCAGCTATAATTTTCTGGATAGAGTTATAAGAATCTGATAAATATATTATCTCAGCAAATACAACGTTATCTTTAATTTGTTTCCAAATGTTTAAATCATGTGACACTGTATCTATATCCACAAAAATCAAGAAAGATTTATCCTTATGTGCTGCTATGTGATTAAGAATATCCGATAAATTGTCAGTAGAAATGGCAATTTCCATGTCATATTCATCCAGAGTATCATTTACCCGTATCCTATTTTGAATAATATTTTGCAATTTATGCCTGTACATTGAATTGCCTTCAAGAATTAACGCAGTAAGCATCTAAAATCATTCCTTTGAGATTTAATATATGTTTTTATTCAAAAGTTTATTTTTGTTGATGTCATACTAATACCAGTCGATCAGGGTCAGCAATAGTTACATATTTTTTATTTGATGATATTACAACATAGTAATGCAAAAGCTGATTGTCTTTTATCACATGTGCAATAAAAGGATGGTGAAGATCAGCAATATCAAATAATCGCATATCTGCTTTTATAGCTTTAGTTTCGAAGTTTAATTGCTGAGCAGTTTTGACGATCCCTAATGCTGTTGTGCCATCCTTATCGGTTTTAGCTATATTCCTCAAATAAGATAATGAAACATCTGAGCCGTAATATTTTAAAAGCATCGCCAAACTGGCAACACCACAATCACTCTCATCGATTTGTGATATCATAGTAGTTATGAAAAGTAAACATAAATAAATCTCTTTCAATATAAAATATATTTAGAACAACATATCATATATTTCAAATTTGGTAAAGAAATATCAATATTTTATAAAAGTTTTTAACTAAACAAAAATGAGACTAGGACATACGTTTCTTTTAGTATTATATATTACGCTAAAGAATTGTTATTCGTTGTTACTTGCCACCGTAAAGCTTTAAAAACTAGTATTTTAAGAGATAAATAAAAAGACATCTCAGAAATTCCAACGTTGATGTGTAATCCCAAAGTTGGAATTCGAAGACGTCTTTTTACTTATATAACAGTCTCTATTTCCTCAAGCTATGCACCTTGCAATACACCTAAAGCGGAGAAGATCCCGAGGGCGCATAACAAGCCCCCACTGATGATACCTAACCATAAACGGCTACTAGAAAGCATATTTTTTCGATCTGCCACAACTAATTTGTGATAGTAGCGATATGTCGCATAAAGTTCAAACGCCCCTATAACAAAAATTATTGCACTTAAAACCAAACCTTTGACCATTTTTTCACCCTCATTGCTATTTTATTCCATAATACCACATTTCTTCTATAAAGAGCGCTTGTCTCACTTAGGCAATATCACTTATCATTAGGAAGGAGCTAGTGGGCAGAAGATGACGTTTATAAATTATGTTAGTTGATCTATAGAAATGGGGGCAAATATGAAAAAAATCGTTTTTACCGATTTAGCTACTAATTTGTATACCGCACCAATTTTCACTACACTTGAATTTAATGGCCAGCCCTTTTACGGAACCAATCGCCAACTGCCACTTGCAATTTTATTTCGCAAAAATTCACTTGCTTTTGCGAAAACACAGTTTGAAACAACACATCTCAAGCTCTTCGATGACCACGACAATTTAATGCTCACCCTATCACCTAACCAGATCATTCGGGCTTGCCTGGGAATGTATCTGGCCAAGATCACGCTCCGACCGTTACCCAAACTGACTGAGCGCTTCATCTTTTCTCTAATACTCGAGTTAACTGACGACCGCCAGATCCAGTTACTAAATAGCGAAACACAAGCGATCCCTCAAGTGATATCTTGGCTTACCACGCAAAATATCCAAATTGACGATCCAATGCGCCTAGCTTCTAAACTCGATGCATCGACCACGATCGACTTTAGAAACTTTACGGTACTTTCAAATGGAACTGAGTTTGCTAAGACTCTCGAGATAAACTAGTTTCACTAGTCATCGCTGAATATAACCGCAACGCGGGAGCGGCCATGATGTTGTTACATCGTGGTGGCTCCCGCGTTCATTGTTTGCAAACACCTTGGCGTATAGTTCTATATCTTTATGAATATAAAAAAACTCCGTGATCGGGGAAAATCACGGAGAAAAAGGTTATGTTATTGGGGAAATACTATCCTAAAGTAAATCTAAGATAGTTATCACTTACTACATAAAAAGGGGAGAAGATTGATTCATCATCAATCTACATATCTATAATACACCTAAATGACCCAAAATGGCTAACTTTTTTATTGATTTTTTCTTAAGAATTTAAATTATATTTTTTTCATAATAGATAAAGTTCGGTTATTACACTAAAGTTTTCCACAACTTTATCCACATGCAGTGTTACATCTTTACACATCTAGGGTTTACCATTATAATTTTTTCACTCTTTAACCGCTAAATCGTATAATATCCAACTAAAAAAATATAATAGTTCGTCTTTAAAAAACGAAATTTTTAAAAACTTTTTTCAAAAAAATCTTCCCCAACAAAAAAACGTCTCGTAATGAGACGTTTTTTTGATTAATCTTCGGCAACGAATGGCAATAAGCCCATGATACGTGCACGTTTGATCGCAACTGTAAGTTTACGTTGGTTCTTTGCGCTAGTACCTGTTACACGACGTGGCAAGATCTTACCGCGTTCTGAGATGAAACGCTTAAGAAGATCTGTATCCTTGTAGTCGATGTATTCGATGTGGTTAGCAGCGATGAAGTCAACTTTACGACGGCGACGTCCGCCTCTTCTTTGTTGTGGCATTAGATTTCCCTCCTGTCAATTTTAGAATGGTAAGTCATCATCTGAGATATCGATCTGTTGCCCACCGGCAAATGGATCAGCCGCATTGTTACTATTGTTTGGAGTGGAATCAAAACCACTACCACCAAAAGCATCATTTGTCTGATTATTTGCTGGAGTCCCAAATGGATTAGATGACTGCATATCATTTGAAGGAGCTGAACCTTGCACATTAGCGTTACTGCTGCCGTGTTGGGCACGATACCTTTCTGATTCAGCCTTGGATTCCAAAAGTGAGAAATTCTCAGCTAAAACTTCAGTAACATAAACACGTTGACCTTGCTGATTTTCATAAGAACGGGTTTGGATCCGGCCTTCGATCCCTACTAAGGAACCTTTGTGGGTAAAATTAGCAAAGTTTTCGGCTGCTTTACGCCACATTACACAATTGATGAAATCAGCTTCACGTTGACCTTGTTGGTTAGTGAAACGACGGTCGATCGCGACAGTAAAGCTTGCCACGGCTGCCCCTGAAGGCGTGTAGCGCAGTTCAGGATCTCGGGTCAAGCGACCTACTAGAACAACTGAATTGATCAAAGTTCATTTCCTCCTTTACTTTATTTATAGTCTATCTTAGTCTTCACGTTTAACGATCATGTGGCGTAAGATACCATCATTGATCTTGGAAAGACGGTCAAATTCGTTGATAGCGTCTGCGTTTTCAGCTTTGATGTTTACGATGTGGTAGACACCTTCTGTGAAACCACCAATTTCGTAAGCAAAACGACGCTTAGACCAGTCTTTTGATTCTACGATCTCAGCACCATCATTTTTCAAGATGTTGTCGAAGCGTTCAACTAATTCATTCTTAGCTGCTTCGTCAAGTGATGGGTTGATGATGTAAGTAATTTCATAATTTGTCATGACTGTTTGCACCTCCTTATGGACTATTGGTTCTTTATCTAAAGTAAGAACAAGGAGAATCTAAAGCTAATTTTGTTTAGATACTCACGAAATAGAATTATAACATTATTAAAACTATTTTGCAAGGGATTTTGAACTACGGCTACACTTTATAAATACGCAATTGCTGGTGAAATTTTTTTCTTTTTTCCCAAAAATTTATTTCCGCTAATTATAGGTAAACACAAAAAAATAAAATATTTTTCAGTTGTAACTATTGACATTACATTAAAAAGAGGATAGACTAAGATCACTAAACCGATGTAATAACAAAAATTACAACTAAATGGAGGAATTTATTATGACAAAAGTTGCTGTAATTAGTGCTGATGGTCGGATCGCTGGCAACGTTATCAAGGAATTAGTTGCTCGTGGCTATGATGTTACTGGTTTTGGGCGCAGAGATGAAAATACAACGGGGGCACAAACATACATTAAAAAAGATCTGTTTGATCTCACTAAAGCCGATCTTGCTGAATTTGAGATCGTTGTTTCTGCGTTTGGAACTTGGAGACCAGAAACATTTCATCTTTACGTTGATGTTATCAAACACCTAACCTCGCTTTTGGGCAAGACAGGTAAGCGATTTGTCATCGTTGGTGGTGCCGGTAGCCTCTATGTTGATCCAGAACACAAGACTCAGTTAGTCGATACTCCAGATTTTCCAGCTGAATTTTACGCTTTAGCCAAAGCTCAAACTGATGCCTTAACCGAATTACGCAAACATGATGATGTTGCTTGGACTTTCATCAGTCCAGCGGTTGGTCTCCAAGTTGACGGAAAACGTACGGGTGAATACATCCTCGCTGGTGAAGAATTGACCCTTAACGATCGTGGTGAAAGCATCATCAGTTATGCTGATTATGCGCTTGCCATGGCAGATGAGATCCAAAATGGTGACCATATCCAAGAACGGATCAGTGTTGTCCGTAAATAATTAGCTATAGACAAAAAATCCACAGCACTCTTAGGAGTACCGTGGATTTTTTTGTGGATAAATTATTTTTAGAATAAATTTTAATTATCCACAGTTTTATTCTTCAGCCGTTTCTTCCTCTTCGACGGGTTCAGCTTCGACTTTAGCCATTGTTGAAACCGTAGCATCATCATCTAAGTTGATCAACTTGACCCCAAGTGTGGCCCGACCAGTTTGGGAAACATTAGCGAGGTTAAAGCGGATCATGACACCCTTATCAGTGATGACCATGATGTCTTCATCCCCATTGACTGTTGTCATACCAGCGAGATTACCGTTTTTAGCAGTGATATTTGTGGTCTTGATACCTTTACCACCACGGCCTTTGATCGGATATTCGCTAGCTGGTGTCTGCTTACCAAAGCCTTTTTCAGAGATGACAAAAACTTTACTGTCCGGACGCAAGATCGAAGCTCCGATGACATGATCTTCATCACGCAAGCGGATACCGCGGACCCCAGCTGCCGAGCGTCCCATTGGGCGGACAGCTGTTTCAGCAAAGCTGACTGCGTAACCACCATGCGTTGCAATGATGATATTTTGCTCACCATCTGTGATCGAAACGTGGATCAATTCATCGCCATCGTGTAACGAGATCGCTTTTAACCCATTCTTTCTGATATTGCCAAATTCAGTCACGGAAGTCCGTTTGACCGTACCTTTGACCGTAGTGAAGAATAAGAAGTGCGAATCATCACGCTTTGCAGCTTCAACGTTGATCACTGTTTGGATCTTTTCTTCTTTATCAAGGTCGAGCAAGTTGATCACAGGGATCCCTTTAGCAGCACGACCATATTCTGGGACTTCATAGCCCTTCATGCGGTAAACTTTACCCACATTTGTGAAGAACAACAATTCATCGTGGGTCGAAGTCGTGATCAAGTGCTCAATGAAATCATCATCATGCACGCCCATACCTTGGACGCCACGACCACCGCGCCGTTGTGCTTTAAAATCACTTGTTGGCAAACGCTTGATGTAACCGTTATGCGTCAAAGTGATCACGACATTTTCTTCTTCGATCAAGTCTTCATCTTCAATGCTCAAGACTTCGCCGACCATAAGTTCAGTCCGGCGCTCATCGCCAAAGCGCTCTTGGATCTCCAATAATTCTTGGTAAATGATCTGATAGATCCGTTCTTCGTGCGCTAAAATATCTTTGTAATCGGCGATCGCTTCCATCGTCTTTTGATATTCAGCTTCAACCTTTTCACGTTCCAGACCAGTCAAACGAACTAAACGCATATCCAAGATCGCTTGGGCTTGTTTATCACTCAAATGATATTCATTCATCAAGCGATCTTTAGCAATATCACCGCTCTTAGAGTTACGGATGATGTTGATGATCGCATCGATATGGTCTAAGGCGATCCGGAGACCTTCTAAGATATGGGCTCGTGCTTGCGCTTTTTTCAAGTCAAATTGTGTTCGCCGCCGAATGACTTCTTCTTGATGTTTCAAGTAATAGGTCAAGATCTGCTTTAGACTCAAGACCCGTGGCGTCCCATTAACGATCGCCAACATGTTGAAATTGAATGCCGTTTGCATCAAGGTCAATTTGTATAGATTGTTCAATACGACCGAAGCACTGACATCTCGGCGCACATCGATCGTGATGCGCATCCCTTCACGGTCAGATTCGTCCTTGATATCGGTGATCCCTTCGATCTTTTTATCACGAGCTAATTCAGCGATCCGCTCGATCAATTTAGCCTTATTGACCATGTATGGTAACTCATGCACAATGATCTGTTCACGGCCATTTTTTAATTCTTCGATCTCAACTTTAGCCCGTAAAGTAACTGAGCCTTTCCCAGTCTCATAAGCTTTTCTGATCCCAGATTTGCCCATCACGATCCCACCAGTCGGGAAATCAGGCCCTGGTAAAGCTTCCATCAAGTCGGCAGTCGTTGCATCGGGATTTTCCATCAACACATGCAAAGCTGAAATAACTTCAGCCAAGTTATGGGGTGGAATATTGGTTGTCATCCCAACTGCGATCCCGGTCGCCCCGTTGACTAATAGGTTAGGGAAACGAGCGGGTAAAACTTCAGGTTCACGTTCGGTCCCATCATAGTTTGGCTGAAAATCGATCGTGTCTTTGTTGATATCACGCAACATCTCCAACGTGATCTTAGACATCCTAGCTTCGGTATAACGCATCGCAGCGGCCCCGTCACCATCGACCGAACCAAAGTTACCATGACCATCAACTAAGAGATAACGGTAGCTAAAATCTTGCGCCATCCGGACCATCGATTCATAGATCGCCGAGTCCCCATGCGGGTGGTACTTACCCATAACATCCCCAACGATCCGGGCTGATTTCTTATATGGTTTATCCGGAGTCACACCTAATTCATTCATACCGTATAAGATCCGGCGGTGAACAGGCTTCAAGCCATCACGCACATCAGGCAAAGCGCGCGCAACGATAACACTCATCGCATAATCTAAAAATGAGGTCCGCATGACTTTGGATAAATCAACATTGCTAATTCTGTTAGGTACTTCTACCACGTCCTGTGCCTCCACTTCTTTTCTTACTTTTTAACTTATACACAGTTTATTCACACTATCCTGTGCATTATGTGCAGAACATATTCTCCTGCTTTTATTAAACGTCCAAATTGTCCACGAAAGTTGCATTTTCTTCGATAAATTGACGTCTTGGGCCGACTTGATCGCCCATCAACATTTCAAAGACTTCATTTGCTTCCATCGCATCTGATAATTCGACCCGTAATAAGCGCCGATTCTCTGGATCCATCGTAGTTTCCCACAATTGTTCAGCATCCATTTCACCTAAACCTTTGTAACGTTGGATAACTGGTTTTGGACTTGGTGGTAATTGACCTAATACTTCTTCTAATTCTTCATCTGTGTCGATGTAACGGATCATCTTGCCTTGGCGCACTTGATACAATGGGGGCTGTGCGATATAAACATAGCCTCGGTCGATCATTGGACGCATAAAGCGGTAAAACAACGTCAACAATAAGGTTCTGATATGGGCTCCGTCGACATCGGCATCGGTCATGATGATCAACTTGTGGTAATTTACTTTATCCACGTCAAAGTCGTCCCCAAAGCCTGTGCCTAAAGCTGTGAATAATGAACGGATCTCTTCATTGGCCAAGATCCGATCTAATGTAGCTTTTTCCACATTCAAGATCTTGCCACGGATCGGTAAGATAGCTTGGGTCAAACGTGAACGCCCTTGCTTAGCTGAACCACCCGCGGAGTCCCCTTCGACGATGAATAATTCTGAGATCTCAGGGTCTTTGCTGGTGTTATCAGCTAATTTACCTGGCAAATTAGAGATCTCAAGACCATTTTTCTTACGCGTAACTTCACGTGCACGTTTAGCTGCGACACGAGCCTTAGCAGCCAACATCCCTTTTTCCACGATCCGGCGTGCCACATTTGGATTTTCCAGCATGAACTTGCTGAATGTTTCGGAAAATGTCTTATCTGTCGCCGCTCTAGCATCGGAGTTACCCAATTTAGTCTTAGTTTGCCCTTCAAACTGAGGATCAGGGTGCTTGACTGAAACAACTGCAGTCAAGCCTTCACGGACGTCTTCACCAGACAAGTTAGGTTCATTTTCCTTTAACTGGCCCGATTTACGTGCATAATCGTTGATAACACGTGTCAAAGCAGTCTTGAATCCTGATTCATGAGTCCCACCTTCATAAGTGTGGATATTGTTAGTAAAGGTCAATAAGTTAGAGTGGAAATCATCGGTGTATTGTAATGCCACTTCAACTGTGATGCCTTTTTGTTGGCCTTCCACATAGATCGGTTCATCAAAAAGAACTTCTTTACCCTTGTTTAAGAATTCCACATAGTGTTTGATCCCACCAGCATAGTGGAATTCTTCATGGGTCGGTTCTTCTGGGCGCATATCATCGATCGTGATCTTTAAGCCCTTGTTCAAAAAGGCCAACTCACGGATCCGCGTCGTCAAAACTTTGATGTCATAGACAGTTGTTTCCGTAAAGATATCGGGATCAGGCAAGAAATGCACTGTCGTCCCGTGTTCATGTGGTCGACTTTGCCCCACGACTTCCATCACATGGTCGACTTTACCGAGTTTAAAGTCCATCCCATAGACATTTGTATCCCCTTCACGTCTGACTTGAACATCTAAGCTCGTTGAAAGGGCGTTAACGACCGAAGCCCCGACCCCGTGGAGACCACCGGAGACTTTATAACCGCCACCGCCAAATTTTCCACCGGCATGAAGCACAGTAAAGACGGTTTCTAACGCTGGACGGCCCGTCTTTTCTTGGATATCGACCGGGATCCCACGTCCATTATCTTTGACCGTGATACTATTGTCTTTTTCCACGATCACATTGATCTCATCAGCAAAGCCCGCTAAAGCTTCATCGATCCCGTTATCGATGATCTCCCATACTAAGTGGTGTAGGCCTTGTGAGCTAGTCGAGCCAATGTACATCCCAGGACGCTTGCGCACGGCTTCTAAGCCTTCAAGGACTTGGATCTGACTGGCATCATATTCTTTTGCTTTTTCTTCCTTTACTTCTTCAAGCGTTTCTTTTTCTGTCACGTTTAGTACCCGCTACATCTCTATGTAGACTGTCCTTTCTTGGATTTTTCATTCTTTGGATAAAATGTAACAACTTTATTTTCGTCTTCTGAAACCCAGTCGATGTGATTTTCAGCCATTTCTGAGTTTTCAGAGATCTGGCCATCATCAATATGAAAAATCTTTGGTTCTTTGATCAACTGTTGGGTGATATCATTTAATCCAGGTGTCGTTAAAAAGGTCTGGACGCGCCCTTGGATCGTCTTCAACAAATGTGTTTGCCGATTTCCATCAAGCTCAGACAACACATCATCAAGCAATAAGATCGGATATTCGCCTGTCTTATTTTTCATCAATTCGATCTCTGCCAATTTGACCGATAACGCTGTCGTTCGCTGTTGCCCCTGCGAACCATAGATCTGAACATTTTGTTCGTTGATCTTAAATACAACATCATCGCGATGTGGGCCTAAAAGGGTCGTCCCTTGAAAAATTTCTTTTTGTTGTAAATTTGCAAAGCCTTTTTTTAATGCTTTGGTAATTTCATTTTCAGTAGCCTGACTTGGTTCTTTCAAACTACTTTCATAACTAAAAGCTAACTGCTCTTTGTCCTGTGTTATCTGACCATGGATCTCTTTTGCATAGCGCTCAAGTTCCGCTAAAAATTCTAGTCGTTTCACAATGATCGCCCCAGCAAATTGCGCTAGTTGTTCTGACAAGACCTCTAAATAGAGCGTATCCGTCGCCTTTTTTTGCTGGAGTTGTTTTAGATAATTATTTCGTTGCTTTAAGATCGTGCGGTACCGCGTCAAATTGTAGAGGTAGCGTGGGTCGATCTGACCAAATTCCATATCGATAAAGCGGCGTCTGATCGCGGGTGACCCCTTGACTAAGCTGAGATCTTCTGGCGCAAATAAGATCACATTCAAATTACCGATATACTGAGATAAGCGTGCTTGCTCGAGATGATTGACTTTGGCCTTCTTACCTTTACGGCTCAAACTGATCTCTAACGGTAAGCTACCTAACTTACGCATCACGCGCCCACTTAAATATGCCTCTTTTTGTTTAAAGCTGATCAACTCACGCTCATTATTGGTCCGATGACTACGCGCCATCGCTAAAACATAGATCGCCTCTAACAGGTTGGTCTTGCCTTGAGCGTTTTTTCCGATCAAGACATTTATCTGTGGTGAAAATTTGACCGCTACCGTTTGATAGTTACGGAAATTGCGAAGTTCCAGCTCTTCTAAATACATTGTCTTAGCTAGCTTTCTTTCAATAGATAGCTGCCTTGAGCTTTGATCTCAACACTATCTCCAGGATAAAGCTTGCGTCCGCGACGGTTTTCTGGCTCACCATTGACTAAAATGTCATTAGCGTATTCTTGTAAGAACCACTTTGCCTGCCCGCCAGAAGAAACTAGATCCGCAATTTTAAGCAACTGGCCTAAGGTGATATGCGGTGTTTTTAAGTGAATTTCTTCTTTCAAAAAAATGCCTCGCTTTCCTTTTAGTACTCATTAAATTATACCTTTTTTAAAAACTAAACACAATCATGGAAACCAATTAAACGCGTTCTGAGCTAATTTAACCTATCTGAGTGTTATGACACACTAGACGATAAAACTGGCCTAGAAATTGAATATATGCGTTCTAAATTCCATTTATACCTTTTAGAGAAAAATAAAAAGCGAGCGGTCAAATACCACTCGCTTTTGGCCTCTAAAGCACAAATATTTTAGACGGTTCGAACTGGGGTGATCAATTGGATGAATTCACCTTGAGCTTCACTTGGGACCAAGGTAAAGGGACGCAGTGGCATCGTGAAGTTCAAGGTCACTTCACTTTGTCCAAAGGAACGCAAAGCATCTTTCATATAGTCAGGGTTAAAGGAGATGTCTAGATCATTTCCTTCAAGTTTGTTGAAGGTCAATTCTTCTTCAACATTCCCGACTTCAGGGGAATTGCTGTAAAGTGTTGCTTTAGCTGCACTAGCTTGCATCGATAATTTGACCACGTTATTGCGTCCTTCGTGTGAAAGTAACGAAGCACGTTCGATCGCACGTAAGAAAGCAGGTGCATTGATCTCTAACGTTGTGGTTGAGTTTTGTGGGATCAAGCGTTCCGTGTCAGGATAGTTTCCCTCAAGTAAACGTGAGTAAAAGGACGTATTGCCTAAGATGAAGAGGATCTGATTTTCTGAGATCTGGATCTCGATGTCTTCACTTAGATCACCTAACATCTTAGCTAACTCATTCATTGATTGCCCTGGGACAATGATATCGTAATCAGCAGCACTATCACCATTTAAAGTAAGTTTTCGTTGACTCAAACGGTGTGAGTCGGTTGCTACAGCTAAAAGTTTCCCATCTTTGATCGCTAAATGGATCCCGGTCAAGATCGGGCGTGTTTCTTGCTTAGAAGCCGCGATCACAGTTTGATTGATCACTTGTTTTAATACATCACCTGGTAACGTCAATTGTTCACGTGAATCGATCTCTGGTAAATGTGGATAATCATCTGGATCGAGACCATTGATGATAAATTCTGCTGAGCCAGATCTGATCGTGGCTTGGAAACGATCATTTACTTCAACACTCAAGCTATCTTCAGGTAACTTTTTAACGATCTCATTGAAGAAACGAGCTGGTAAAACCACGCTCCCAGTTTTTTCAATGTTTAAAGCTGCATTTTCATCAGCGATCGAGATCACGGTCTCGATCGAGATATCAGAGTTACTTCCTGTCATCGTTAAACCATCTTCAGAAAGATCGAGTTTGATCCCAGACAAGATCTCTAACGCTGCTTTAGATGAGATAGCACGTTGAACATCATTTAGGTATTGGATGAAAGCTGTTCTATGTACCGTAAATTTCATAAGGCAAAATTCCTCCTGTTTGTTAAATATATATTATTAATAAAGTTAGTAGTAATAGTAGGGGCTGTTTATACTGTGGAAAAAGCCCTAAAACCTTTGATGATCTAGGAAATCACCTGTTGATAACTTGTGGACAACTATTAGGGTTTATCCACACTAATTCACAGGCAGTTGTTAACTGTGTAATTCAGCCCGCAATTTAGCGACCTCTTTTTTGAGCTCTTCATCGCTTTTGAGTGCCTCACTGATCTTTTCATGTGCATGAATGACCGTGGTATGATCTTTGCCACCAAATTCTTGTCCGATCTTAGGCAAAGAAGCTTCGGTCAATTCACGCGCGAGATACATTGCGATCTGGCGTGGGATGACGATCGTTTTGACACGTTTTTTTCCTTTGAGTTCAGCTACAGTAACGTGGAAAAACTTAGCAACTTTCTCTTGGATCATCGCGATCGACAGCTCTTTGGTTTGTGGAGCACCGTTTAAGCTTTGTAAAGCTTCTGCCGCTAAGCTCGTTGAAACGGGCTGACCATTTAGCTTAGCATAAGCTTGGACCCGCATCAATGCTCCTTCTAATTCACGGATATTGGAATCGATCTGACCAGCAATATAGCTTAAAGTATCATCAGGGACTTTAAGGTGTTCGGTTTCAGCTTTGTTACGCAAAATGGCGATCCGCGTTTCTAAGTCAGGTGGGGTGATATCAACAGACAATCCCCATTTGAAACGCGAGACTAAGCGTTGTTGAAGCTTAGGGATCTCGTTTGGTAGGCGATCTGAGGAAAGAACGATCTGCTTTTTATCGTCGTAGAGAGCATTGAATGTGTGGAAAAATTCCTCTTGTGTTCCAACTTTATCTGAGAAAAATTGGATATCATCAACTAATAAGAGATCAACATTGCGGTATTCTTGGCGAAACTCTTCTTGATGCTTAGATTTGATCGAGTTGATGAAATCATTGGCAAACGATTCGCTAGTGACGTATTTGACACGGGCGTTAGGATTATTTTCTAACATCTGATGCCCGATCGCATGCATCAAGTGGGTCTTACCTAAACCTACGCCACCATAAAAGAACAATGGATTATAGAAGACACCAGGCTCTTCGGCGACTGCAAGTGCAGCTGCATGTGCCAACTGATTGCCTTTACCGACCACAAATGATTCAAACGTATATTTGTCATTTAGTGGGGTGCTTTTTTTAGGTACAGCTAGCTTAGGCTCAAGTGACCTGACTTTAGGTTCGGTCTGAGCTTCGGCCAAAGGATTGGGCTCGTCGACCGTTTTAACTAGGATCGTGATCTTAGTTGAAAGATTATCTGCAAGCAGTGAAGTGATCTGAGGAATAATATTTTGTTTCCAGTAGTCTTGGTGCAATTTAGAAGCCACTTCAACGACTAAAGTATTATCGGTGAGCTGTAGTGGTCGTGCCGATGCGATCCAAGTGGTAAATGCGATCGGCGAAAATTCAGCTTCGAATTTATCGCGGATATACTGCCATAAAGTTTCAAGATCAAGCACTAAGATCCCTCCTTTTTGATAAATTTTGCATGCTCCTATTGTAGCATTAAAAAAAAATGTTTTCCACAGGTTGTGTAAAAAAAGTAAAAAATAAATCACAGGGTGTTAATTAACTTATCCACAAGTTGTGAAAAAGTGTGGATATATAAATTATTTTAAAAAGTTATTCACAGAAAAGGTCAAAAGCTGTAACCCGTGATATTCAACAGATTCGAGAGTTATACACATAGGGTTATTTACAAATTGACAGGTCGATATTGACAGGCTGTGATTTGTGGATGGTTTTGGGGATTATGCTGTGGATGTAAAAATTTTATCGACAGCTAAAAAATGTAAAAGTGGATAAAATGTGCATAAAAAGCACAGCCAAAGTAGCACTTTTTTGTCATGAAAACTGAAAAAAAACTTTGAATTTTAGCTAAGATATGGTAGTATTACAAAGTAAGTCTGAACTTGACATCAAGCTACGATTTTTGTAGGATATTAAGTAACATTGTATAAAAGGAGGTGTTCTGTTGTGAAAAGAACTTACCAACCTAAGAAACGCCATCGCCAACGCGTACACGGTTTCCGTAAACGCATGAGTACAAGCAACGGTCGTAATGTGTTAGCACGTAGACGCCGTAAAGGTAGAAAAGTATTGTCTGCATAGGCCACTGGACCGTCAGTGGTCTTTTTTAGTGTATGCGGACTTTTCAAATCATTTGGAGATGGGTCATGAAAAAATCATACCGCGTCAAGAAAGAAGCGGAGTTCCAAGAAGTCTTTACCCAGGGTAAGTCATGTGCGAACCGCATGTTTGTGGTCTACATGATCGAAAAGCCCGAGCAAAAGCATTTTCGCGTCGGAATTTCCGTCGGTAAAAAGATCGGGAATGCTGTCGCGCGTAACTGGGTCAAGCGTCGGATTCGGCAGAGCTTGACTGAATTAAAGCCGCAGCTAAAACAAGATTGCGATTTTATCGTGATCGCGCGCCCAAGTGCTGCTGGGATCTCAACAGCTGATGCAAAGAAGAATTTGATCCATGTTTTGCACTTGGCAAGAGTATTGTCGGATGATCAATTTGCGAAGTGAGGTAAATGCAAATGAAGCAAGGGAAAAGACTAGCCGCTGTTATTAGCGTTTTAGGTTTAATGCTCTTTTTGAGCGGCTGTAGTACTGATCCGGTCAATGCCCAAAGTACTGGGATCTGGGATCATTACATCGTATGGAACTTTATTCGGGCGATCGAAGCCTTGAGCAACATTTTTGGTCATAATTATGGCTGGGGGATCGTGATCTTTACCATTATCATACGGATCGTGATCTTACCGTTGATGATCTATCAAATGCGCAGCATGCGTAAAACAAGTGAATTGCAACCAAAATTAAAGGAATTGCAAGCTAAATATCCAGATAGAGATGTTGAATCCATGCAAAAGATGCGGGAAGAACAACAAAAGCTCTATGCCGAAGCTGGGGTCAATCCAGTAGCTGGATGTTTACCGATCTTAGTTCAAATGCCGATCTTGATCGCCTTATATCAAGCGATCTATCGGTCAGAAACTTTGAAGACAGGGCATTTCTTGTGGATGCAATTAGGTGGGCGTGACCCATACTTCATCTTGCCAGTTTTAGCAGCGTTATTTACGTTTGCGACCTCTTGGTTAAGTGTCAAAGCTCAACCAGAACAAAACATGATGACAACGATGATGACTTATGGGATGCCACTGATCATCTTCTTTACCGCGTTAAATGTGCCCGCAGCCCTTTCATTGTACTGGGTGATCACAAACGCCTTTTCAGTTGTTCAAACACTTGTGATCAACAATCCGTTTAAGATCCAACGTGAACGTGAAGAAAAGAAACGAGCTGAAAAAGCTCGCCAGCGTAAACTTGAAAAAGCTAAACGCAAAGCTCTAAAGAGCAAAAAGAAATAGTATTATCATAACCGAGCTGCTCGCAAGTGCGAGTGGCTCGGTTTTTTTGGCTATCAACACTAAAAAACAGGCTGAGATCCAGCCTGTTTTCTAGTATATTCTTTATTTAAATTCTAATTCAAAAGTATCATCAAGTAAGGATACCTGGTTTGGTGAAAGGCCACAAACTTGGATCTTCTTATCTTTGGTGACAAAAATAGCACCATAAATATCATTTGTTACCGGCCAGTCTTTTTTAGGACCATCAGAAAAGAAGAGGCGTGTCGTTTCGATCTCAGCTTGAACTGATCTTTTAGTTAAAACTGTGACACTAGCTAAGTTATTCTCATGGGGATAACCTGTTTTAGGATCTAAAATGTGATGATAAGTTTTCCCCTTAGTTTTCAACAGGCGCTCATAGATCCCACTAGTAACAGCAGAGCAAGGGCCAAACTTAACTGATAAGATCGCGTTTCCACGTTTAGTAAAGGGGTCTTGGATCCCGATACGCCATAAACCATCAGGATGATGCGGCGCTTGTCCTTTCAATAAGAGATTACCACCTAAATTGATCATCCCACTACTGATCCCCTTAGCTTCCCAGAGATCTTGGATCCGATCGGCGATATATCCTTTAGCGATCGCTCCGAGATCAAGTTGCATCCCTGCTTGCTTTAAAAAGATCGAAAACTCGTTATCATCCAACTCAACTTGTGTAGGATCGATCAAAGCCAAGCGTGAAGTGATCGCCTCTTTAGGTGGAAGTGAAGCTCCTTTAAAGCCGATCTTCCATAATTTGACTAATGGTCCGATCAAGGCGTTAAAACCAAAATTTTCTTGGCTAGTCTGGATCGCAAGTTTTGTCAGTTGGTAAGTCGCATCACTGACGGAAATGGGTCTGATCCCAGCAGCCTGATTAACAGCCATCAGTTCTGAGTGGTCTTGATTGACAGTCAATGCTGATTCATATGCTTTTAACAAAGCATAACTATCATCAAGATCTTTTGAGTTGGCACTACCAAAAGCCGTAAAGTAGATATTTGTCCCCAAACCACGATAAGTTTTGTGGATAAAACGTTGTGCTTGTTGTTTCATTAGCTTTCAGAAGCTCCTGTAGAGGTATCGACTGCTGGAATAGGAGCGGATTTTTTTGGTGGTTCGGTTTGGGAAGCGCTGGTCAAAGCATCTTCAGTATAGACTAAAACAGGCGGTTCGGGTGCGACTTTAGGTGAAGTAGTAGTTTCCAAAGTGTTGATAGGATCATCTGGAAGCTTGAATTCAGTATCGTCATCTAGGACAAAATTGATCCCATTAGCTTCTTCAAAACTCATATCGGCAGTTTCAGAAGCACCGGTAGTAGTATCGATCTCATCAAGTGCTTGTAAGGCACTTTTAGCTTCTTGTTTTTTTAGTTGCGGATCGAGCGTATGTGAAATGCTAGGTGTTTTGATTTGTGCTTTTTGAGCACTTTGTAATTTTTCAAGCGCGCTTGCGTAGTGGATAAAACCGTTGAAGCATTGTTCTAACCAGGATACCGTACCTGGATCAAGTAAATTCCCTTTTTCATCAAAAGCAGATTCTGCTCGCCCAAGTAGGAACTGAAAACCTGGCAAAACAAATGAACCTAAGCCAGGGGAATCCAAGATCCGGCGTAAACTTTCTTGTGCTTGGACAGTACCAAGATTACCTAAAGATGCGCCAACGATCATAACGGGGCGCTTAGTCAGCGGATGGACTTTCCATGAGAGCCATTCGATCACTGATTTTAAAGCAGCCGGGATATCATGATCATATTCAGGGGTCCCAAAGATCACCCCATCTGCGCCTTCGATCTTTTGGGCAAGGTCTAAAACACTTTGGGGCGTTTGTTCATAGTCTTCACAAAAAAGAGGGATATCTTTGATCTCTGTCACTTCGATCTGTGCTTGGTTAGCAAAGTGTGAGCTCATGAATTGTAGTAATTTGCGGTTATAAGATTTTGTAGCATTAGTTCCAACGATAGCGATAAATTTCATATTAAGCCTGCTATATAGAATGTAAGCAAACAGCACGTGTTTGAGAGAGAAATATAGCTTTTCCTTTCGTGATGAAATGATTGTCATAATGGTCTCTTACATTTTAACTTTCTGTGACCAGACTGTTCATAATTACCTATATATAAAGATAAGGATATTTGTTAAGAAGAGCAAGTCTTTTATAGGAAAATAGCGGTGAAAAGTAGAAGCATGAGTTAGCGCAAGATTATATATTTAAATTATTATATATTAATAAAAATAAATGCACTTTATATAATTTCTGTTTTTAAATTGCAATACATCTATTTATTCAAAAAATACTCAATTATACAATTTAAATAATAAACATTTAACTTTTTATTCAAATATTTATTGATTTGTACAATAAAATTAAACCTAAATTTTTATAGAATGAAACTGAGAATGCAATGATAGAAATAAGTTTTTGCTAAAAATAGGGAGAATGTATATGAAAGAAAGGAAATATAAGAATAATTATATTGAAACTGACCGTAAAACACGGGTCAAAATGTACAAGTCAGGGAAGCGATGGGTCAGTTCCCTCATATCAAATATCGGTTTAACAAAGATATTTAAAGGGATCGCAGATAAAAATGTGGTTGTTGACCAAGAGATCTTCCAAAAAAATGATGTTGAAGATGACAGTCTATTAGATTCTAAAACCGAAAAGTTGATCAAGGGAGCTGCTACAGTTGGGACACTGGCTGGTGGCGTTTTTGTTACTCAAGGCGTAGTATCAGCTGATCAGGTCGAAAAAGCACTTGAGTTGCAAACAGATCAAGCTGATATACTCGCTAATGCTGAAACAGTGACGCTTGAAAGTACAAGTTCTTCTGATACGACTAGTGTTTCAAATTCAACCTCGATTTCAGAAGAAACTTCGACTTCAGAGTCACTTTCAATGTCAGCTTCAGCTTCTACTTCTACTAGTCTAAGCTCTTCAATGTCACTTTCAGAAAATATGAACAGTGAAACTTCTGAAAGTAAAACAACAGCAAGCAGTGAATCAGAAGTAACTTCAAGTTCTGGATCTGAAAGTACCTCAGTTTCTAATGTAAGCGAAAGTAATACGCAAAGCACTTCAAATGAAAACAAATCAACTTCCACTAGTGAATCTGAAGTTTTAACTGAAAGCAATAGCCTATCATTGAATAGTACCGAGATTTCGAATACAGCTGAAAAAACATATGAAGTGGGATCAGATGGCTGGCTATATGAAGTAACGACAGCTGCTGATGGAACTAAAAACTATCGCATGACTTCGATCTTGCCACGTCCTGAGTGGGACGGAATGAGTTTTGCTGAGCTTGGGATCACAGGTTCAAGTTTTCGCTCAGTAACAAATGGAACTAAAACGACATTTACATTAAATGATTTTTTAGGAACCAAATTAGGTTGGTCTGGGGGAAACGGGCAGTTTGCGGATACTATGCAAAGTGTCACTGCTGTCTATGATGCAACTACTAAAACGATATCTTGGACTGTAGTTTATGATGCAAGTTCAGTCTTGACTAAAAAGGATTGGCAAAAATACGGAGCATATACAGGACTTTGGATTAATACTGATCAAGATCCTAACTTAGGAGCACCAACTGATGTAAAAATTGATGGGCAAAATACCCGTAAAGTTACTAGAAGTGAATCCTTAGCCCATGGTGGAACTAATAAAGCCCGTGCAAGTTCTAGCGGAGCAGAGTATGTTTCACTTAATCCTAGTAAACCAATAAGAAGTCACACGTTTACATTTAAAACAGCATTCACTGGTTCAGTAGCTGATCTGGCGAATTTAAAGATCGGCTTGTTCGGTGCATCAGCTACAGGTAAGCCAGCCAGTTCTTCAAGCGCGCGATATATGTATGATTCAGGTAGTTCTACCATGAGTGGTCGTTATACTAAAGAGGGGGATACTTTAAAAACGGTCTATATCTCAGGGGCAGAAACGACGACAGCAGTTAGTGGTATATACATCGGTGGTATCAAGGATGCTTCTGTACCAAAAGTTACTTATTCGATAAGTGGTACAGTTTATGAAGATACTGATAAAAATGGGATCAGAAATGCACAAGAACAAGCAAAATCAGGTGTTACAGTTGTTTTAAAGAATAGTAAAGGCAATGAGATAGCACGAACAACGACCGATGCAAATGGTGGATATGTATTTACTGAACGAGGAAGTGGTAATTATACGATCACTGTTATACCACCAGTAGGATATACTGTCGTAGGTAATTCATATTTTAATACTTCAGGAAATGCTAATGTTACTGTTAGTGACAGTAACTTGACTAATATTGATGTTGGTCTATATAACTCGGCTTCTGAAAGTACAAGTATCAGTCGATCGCAAAGTATAAGTGGGTCTTTGAGCACAAGCCAATCGCAAAGTGCAAGCCGATCCTTGAGCACAAGTCAATCGCAAAGTGTAAGTAACTCGTTGAGTACAAGCCGATCACAAAGTGCAAGCCGATCCTTGAGTGCAAGTCAATCGCAAAGTGTAAGTAACTCGTTGAGTACAAGCCGATCGCAAAGTGTAAGCCGATCCTTGAGCGCAAGTCAATCGCAAAGTGCAAGCGAATCAACGAGCGCATCAGTGAGTGCGAGCGAATCAGCATCTGCCTCAGTAAGAGCAAGTGAATCGACAAGTGCGTCAGTAAGTGCGAGCGAATCAACAAGCGTCTCAGTAAGTGCAAGTGGATCAACGAGTGCGTCAGTGAGCGCCAGTGAATCAACGTCTGCCTCAGTAAGTGCGAGCGAATCAACGAGTGCATCAGTAAGCGCAAGTGAATCAACAAGTGCGTCAGTGAGTGCAAGTGAATCAACAAGTGCGTCAGTGAGTGCGAGCGAATCAACGTCTGCCTCAGTAAGTGCAAGTGAATCAGCCTCTGCGTCAGTGAGCGCCAGTGAATCAACGTCTGCTTCAGTAAGTGCGAGTGAATCAACGTCTGCCTCAGTAAGTGCAAGTGAATCAGCATCTGCTTCAGTAAGTGCGAGCGAATCAACGAGCGCGTCATTGAGTGCAAGTGAGTCAACAAGTGCTTCAGTAAGCGCGAGCGAATCAACAAGCGCATCAGTAAGCGCCAGTGAATCAACAAGCGCCTCAGTAAGTGCGAGTGAATCAACGAGCGCGTCAGTAAGTGCAAGTGAATCAACGAGTGCGTCATTGAGCGCAAGTGAGTCAACGAGCGCCTCAGTAAGTGCGAGTGAATCAGCAAGTGCGTCAACGTCTGCATCATTGAGTGCAAGCGAATCAGCAAGTGCGTCATTGAGTGCGAGCGAATCGACAAGTGCGTCAGTAAGCGCAAGTGAATCAGCAAGCACGTCAGTAAGCGCAAGCGAATCAACAAGCGCATCAGTAAGTGCAAGTGAATCGACAAGTGCGTCAGTAAGTGCAAGTGAATCAGCAAGCGCATCAGTGAGTGCGAGTGAATCAACAAGCGCATCAGTAAGCGTCAGTGAATCAGCCTCAGCGTCAGTAAGCGCGAGCGAATCAACAAGTGCGTCAGTGAGCGCAAGTGAATCAACAAGTGCGTCAGTGAGCGCAAGTGAATCAACGAGCGCGTCAGTAAGTGCAAGTGAATCAACGAGTGCGTCAGTGAGCGCCAGTGAATCAACGAGCGCATCAGTAAGCGCCAGCGAATCGACAAGTGCGTCAGTAAGTGCAAGTGAATCAACAAGCGCATTGGTAAGTGCGAGCGAATCAACAAGCGCATCAGTGAGCGCAAGTGAATCAACAAGCGCATCGGTAAGTGCAAGTGAATCAGCGTCTGCCTCAGCAAGTGCGAGTGAATCAACGTCTGCGTCAGTGAGCGCCAGTGAATCAACGAGCGCATCGGTAAGTGCGAGTGAATCAACGTCTGCGTCGGTGAGCGCGAGCGAATCAACGAGTGCGTCAGTGAGCGCCAGTGAATCAACGGGCGCATCGGTAAGTGCAAGTGAATCAGCATCTGCGTCAGTGAGCGCGAGCGAATCAACGAGCGCATCAGTGAGCGCAAGCGAATCAACAAGCACTTCAGTAAGTGCAAGTGAATCAACGAGCGCATCAGTGAGTGCGAGTGAATCAACGTCTGCGTCAGTAAGCGCAAGTGAATCAACAAGCGCATCATTAAGTGCGAGCGAATCAGTATCTGTCTCAGTAAGTGCAAGTGAATCAACGAGCGCATCAGTAAGCGCGAGCGAATCAACAAGCGCCTCAGTGAGCGCCAGTGAATCAACAAGTGCATCAGTGAGTGCAAGTGAATCAACAAGCGCATCATTAAGTGCGAGCGAATCAGCAAGTACGTCAGTAAGTGCGAGTGAATCAGCAAGCGCATCGGTAAGCGTAAGTGAATCAACTCAAGAATCGGTATCAGTAAGTGAATCTGAGTCAGAAGAATTCAGTGAATCTGTACGAGAATCTGATTCTGAATCGACAAGCTCCTCCTTGAGCACGAGCGAATCAGTGTCTACCTCAGTGAGTGCAAGTGAATCAACTCAAGAATCGATATCAGTAAGTGAATCTGAGTCAGAAGAATTCAGTGAATCTGTACGAGAATCTGATTCTGAATCGACAAGTGTCTCCTTGAGCACGAGCAAATCAGCATCAGCGTCAGTAAGCGCTAGTGAATCGACAAGTGCGTCAGTGGGCGCCAGTGAATCAGTATCTGCGTCAGTAAGCGCCAGTGAATCGACGAGTGCATCAGTAAGCGCAAGTGAATCAACAAGTGCGTCATTGAGCGCAAGTGGATCAACAAGTGCGTCATTGAGCGCAAGTGAATCAACAAGCGCATCAGTGAGCGCCAGTGAATCAGCCTCAGCATCAGTGAGCGCCAGCGAATCGACAAGTGCGTCAGTAAGTGCGAGCGAATCAACAAGTGCATCAGTAAGTGCAAGTGAATCAACGAGCACTTCAGTAAGTGCGAGCGAATCAACAAGCGCCTCAGTGAGTGCAAGTGAATCAGCATCAGCGTCAGTAAGCGCAAGCGAATCAACAAGTGCATCATTGGGCGCCAGTGAATCAGCCTCTGCGTCAGTAAGCGCGAGCGAATCAGCAAGTGCGTCATTGAGTGCAAGTGAGTCAATGTCTGCGTCAGTAAGCGCGAGCGAATCAACAAGCACTTCAGTAAGTGCAAGTGAATCGACAAGCTCCTCCTTGAGCACGAGCGAATCAGTGTCTACCTCAGTAAGTGCAAGTGGATCAACAAGCGCGTCAGTGAGCGCCAGTGAATCAACGAGCGCATCGGTAAGTGCAAGTGAATCAGCATCAGCGTCAGTGAGCGCCAGTGAATCGACAAGCGCATCAGTAAGTGCAAGTGGATCAACAAGCGCATCAGTAAGCGCGAGCGAATCGACAAGTGCGTCAGTAAGTGCAAGCGAATCAACAAGCGCATCAGTAAGCGCGAGCGAATCGACAAGTGCGTCAGTAAGTGCGAGCGAATCAACAAGCACCTCAGTAAGTGCAAGTGAATCAACGTCTGCTTCAGTGAGCGCCAGCGAATCAACAAGCACTTCAGTAAGTGCAAGTGAATCAACGAGCGCATCAGTAAGCGCGAGCGAATCAACAAGTGCGTCAGTAAGTGCGAGCGAATCAACAAGCGCATCAGTAAGCGCGAGCGAATCAACAAGTGCGTCAGTAAGTGCGAGCGAATCAACAAGCGCATCAGTAAGCGCGAGCGAATCGACAAGCGCCTCAGTGAGCGCAAGTGAATCAACAAGCGCGTCAGTGAGTGCAAGTGAATCAACAAGTGCGTCAGTGAGCGCGAGTGAGTCAACAAGCGCCTCAGTGAGTGCGAGCGAATCAACAAGCGCCTCAGTGAGCGCAAGTGAATCAACAAGCGCGTCATTAAGTGCAAGCGAATCAACGAGTGCGTCAGTGAGCGCCAGTGAATCAACGAGCGCATCAGTGAGCGCCAGTGAATCAACGAGCGCATCGGTAAGTGCAAGCGAATCAACGAGTGCCTCAGTGAGCGCGAGCGAATCAACGAGCACCTCAGTAAGTGCAAGTGAATCAACGTCTGCTTCAGTGAGCGCAAGCGAATCAACGAGTGCGTCAGTGAGCGCGAGCGAATCAACAAGCGCATCAGTGAGTGCGAGTGAATCAGCAAGTGCGTCATTAAGTGCAAGCGAATCAACGAGTGCGTCAGTGAGCGCCAGTGAATCAACGAGCGCATCAGTGAGCGCAAGCGAATCAACGAGTGCGTCAGTGAGCGCGAGCGAATCAACAAGTACGTCAGTGAGTGCAAGTGAATCAACGAGCGCCTCAGTAAGTGCGAGTGAATCAACGAGTGCGTCAGTGAGCGCGAGCGAATCAACAAGTACGTCAGTGAGTGCAAGTGAATCAACGAGTGCGTCAGTGAGCGCAAGCGAATCAACGAGTGCGTCAGTGAGCGCCAGTGAATCAACGAGCGCATCAGTGAGCGCCAGCGAATCGACAAGTGCGTCAGTAAGTGCAAGTGAATCAACGTCTGCGTCAGTGAGCGCCAGTGAATCAACGAGCGCCTCAGTAAGTGCGAGTGAATCAACGAGTGCGTCAGTGAGCGCGAGCGAATCAACAAGTACGTCAGTGAGTGCAAGTGAATCAACGAGTGCGTCAGTGAGCGCAAGCGAATCAACGAGTGCGTCAGTGAGCGCCAGTGAATCAACGAGCGCATCAGTGAGCGCCAGCGAATCAACAAGTGCGTCAGTAAGTGCGAGCGAATCAACAAGCGCATCAGTAAGCGCGAGCGAATCAACAAGTGCGTCAGTAAGTGCGAGCGAATCAACAAGCGCATCAGTAAGCGCGAGCGAATCGACAAGCGCCTCAGTGAGCGCAAGTGAATCAACAAGCGCGTCAGTGAGTGCAAGTGAATCAACAAGTGCGTCAGTGAGCGCGAGTGAGTCAACAAGCGCCTCAGTGAGTGCGAGCGAATCAACAAGCGCCTCAGTGAGCGCAAGTGAATCAACAAGCGCGTCAGTGAGTGCAAGTGAATCAACAAGTGCGTCAGTGAGCGCGAGCGAATCAGCATCAGCGTCAGTGAGCGCAAGTGAATCAATAAGCGCGTCAGTGAGCGCAAGTGGATCAACGAGCGCGTCAGTAAGCGCCAGTGAATCAACAAGTGCGTCAGTGAGTGCCAGTGAATCAACGTCTGCCTCAGTGAGTGCCAGTGAATCAACTCAAGAATCGATATCAGTAAGTGAATCTGAGTCAGAAGAATTCAGTGAATCTGTACGAGAATCTGATTCTGAATCGACAAGTGTCTCCTTGAGCACGAGCAAATCAGCATCAGCGTCAGTAAGCGCTAGTGAATCGACAAGTGCGTCAGTGGGCGCCAGTGAATCAGTATCTGCGTCAGTAAGCGCCAGTGAATCGACGAGTGCGTCAGTAAGTGCAAGTGAATCAACAAGTGCATCGGTAAGCGTAAGTGAATCTGAGTCAGAAGAATTCAGTGAATCTGTACGAGAATCTGATTCTGAATCGACAAGCTCCTCCTTGAGCACGAGCGAATCAGTGTCTACCTCAGTGAGCGCGAGCGAATCAACGAGTGCATCAGTAAGCGCGAGCGAATCAACGAGTGCATCAGTAAGCGCGAGCGAATCAACGTCTGCGTCAGTGAGCGCGAGCGAATCAACAAGTGCGTCAGTGAGTGCGAGCGAATCAACAAGCGCCTCAGTAAGCGCAAGTGAATCAACGAGTGCGTCAGTGAGCGCGAGCGAATCAACAAGCGCATCAGTAAGCGCAAGTGAATCAACGAGCGCATCAGCAGGTGCGAGCGAATCAACAAGTACGTCAGTAAGTGCCAGTGAATCAACGAGTGCGTCATTGAGTGCAAGTGAATCAACGTCTGCCTCAGTAAGTGCGAGCGAATCAACAAGTGCGTCATTGAGCGCCAGTGAATCAACAAGTACGTCATTGAGTGCAAGTGAATCAGCGTCTGCCTCAGCAAGTGCGAGTGAATCAACGAGTGCGTCATTGAGTGCAAGTGAATCAACGAGCGCATCAGCAGGTGCGAGCGAATCAACGTCTGCCTCAGTAAGTGCAAGTGGATCAACAAGTGCGTCAGTGAGCGCGAGCGAATCAACGAGCGCGTCGGTAAGTGCAAGTGAATCAACAAGCGCCTCAGTAAGTGCGAGTGAATCAACAAGTGCGTCAGTGAGCGCCAGTGAATCAGTATCTGCGTCAGTAAGCGCCAGTGAATCGACGAGTGCGTCAGTAAGCGCCAGTGAATCGACAAGCGCATCAGTAAGTGCAAGTGGATCAACAAGCGCATCAGTGAGCGCCAGCGAATCGACAAGTGCGTCAGTAAGTGCGAGCGAATCAACAAGCGCATCAGTGAGTGTGAGTGAATCAGCAAGTGCGTCAGTAAGTACAAGTGAATCAACGTCTGCCTCAGTAAGTGCGAGTGAATCAGCATCAGCGTCAGTAAGCGCCAGTGAATCAACAAGTGCGTCAGTGAGTGCAAGTGAATCAGCATCAGCGTCATTGAGCGCGAGCGAATCAACAAGCGCATCAGTGAGTGCGAGCGAATCAACAAGCGCATCAGTGAGTGCGAGCGAATCAAC
>OFHA01000718.1_pt1 | contig 27138 bp, 22 predicted proteins | sample 1521891 | NCBI WGS metagenome assembly OFHA01 (sample SAMEA3504089, study PRJEB24116) | mouse gut metagenome | biome: mouse gut; feature: mouse-associated habitat; material: faeces | place: Denmark | collected 2011
AGCTTCTGGCTTAATGCACAGGACATTAAAAGATACCTGGCATTGGCTACCAGCTCCATGACAATCATTTCCAGATAGCCCGCATCTCCTGCAATAACCAGAAAACCCGCATACTGTCCTGCCGAAGCATTTACCAGCATACTGGTAAGCGCCGCCTGGCCCGGGGTCATGCCTGCGTTTCTTGCAGCAATTCCCAATGCAAAGGATACCGCAAAATAGCCCAGGCAGATGGGCATGCCCACTTTGATTCCCTTCCAATAATAATATTTGTTCTTTTCCCGATCCGTATATCTGTCCTTTTCCTGATTCATGATTCTTCCATTGCCGCCTTACATCCCTTCTTCTGCCCGTATTCCCGGGGCCTGGTACATCGTTGTATTCCTAATTGAGTGTAACACAGTCCGAACGGCCCTGGCAAGCAGAAACAACGGTATCTTTCGATTTTGTAAGACAAATCTTAATAAATCTTAAGAGTTCCTTACAGGAAAATTTCAGATTCAATTGCTATGATAATATGGTAAGAAATCCCGGCTCACACCGTGATGATATTTTTTTTATTTTTTTGAATTTTATTCCTGAAAATCCATTTCCACCTCTTTTTGCTCTATATAAGGTATAAAGCTCATCGGCGTCCGGTTTTCATGAACAGACACCATATAATTATGCCAGATGTTCCCCGGATACGTTGAGCCTGTCAGTCCCGGAAGCTCCGCTGGCTGATCGTAGCCTACCCAGACGCTTGTCGTAAAATACCGGCTATACCCGGCAAACCACCCGTCTTTATTGTCGTTAGTCGTACCCGTTTTTCCTGCCGACGGCATATCGCCGAGGCCAAGTCCGCTGGCTGTTCCCTCCATCATTACTGTCTGCAGCATATCCGTCATCATACGTGCGGCATTGGATTTGTATATTCTGATCCCTTCCGCCTGATCTTTCTTATTTTTTTCTTTTTCATTTTCTGTTTCAGAGGTATAGATCAGATTTCCCTGCGTATCTTCTATTTTAATAATGCAGGTCGGTTCCCGATAACATCCGTCGTTTTGCAGCGTTGCAAAGCCAGCCGCCATTTCCAGCGGCGACACACCGATGGTAAACCCTCCCAGCGCTGCCGGCAGCCGTTCGTCTTCCGCATCAATCCTGGCAAAATTCATCGCTTTTAGATACGAAAGACCCGCTGTCGGAGTTAATTCTTCGAACAGTTTCCATGCAATCGTGTTTTTAGATTTCTTCACAGCATCACGCATTGTCATCGCACCCTGAAACATTCCGTTTGCATTTGACGGCCCATCCGGTATCGGTTCATCCACAACGACTGTATCCGGCGTATAACCGCGCTCCAGCATCGGTGTATAGACCAGCAGAGGCTTAATTGCACTTCCTGGCTGACGAAAACTCTGATAGGCACGATTCAGCGTGTATCCTTCAAACTGCTGCGTTCGGCCGCCAACAATCGCAGTTACGTATCCGGTAGTATTATCAATCGTTACGCCAGCTCCCTGGAGTTTATATACTCCCTCATCATTCACATCCTGAAAACCCGACAATCCGACATCGATCGCATCCTGCAGCTTTTCCTGCTGCTTCATATTGATAGATGTGTAAATACGATAACCTGACGTATACAAACTGCTTTGCGCGTCTCTATAGGCTTTTTTATATTCCTTATTATATTTTTTTTCTTCCTTGGACGAATCGAAATAATATTGGAATTCAAATCCATTCTGCTTCATCAATGCACGGATTGCGCAGTAATTGACGAAGGTTTCCACATAATCGTTTTTTGCAATGCTTTTTTGCCGTTTCAGCTTAATTTTTTCCTCTTTTGCTTCTTTCGATGCAGACAGTGAAATAACGCCCTGATCGTGCATGGTTGTCAGCATCCTGTCTCTGCGGCTCAGCGTATTCTTTTTGTGATTCACCGGATCGTAGAGCGACGGGTTGTTCGGTATCGCACACAGGAATACGACCTGAGACAAATCCAGCTGATCGATATTTTTGCTAAAATAACCATTCGCCGCGGCCTGAATTCCATAATAACCATTACCAAAATAAATGTTATTTAAATAAAACTCCATAATCTGGCTTTTGGTATATTTATCTTCCAGATTACGTGCAATAAAAATTTCCTCCATTTTACGTTCCCACGTTTTTTCCATACTCAGAAATACCGTTCGGGCAAGCTGCTGCGTAATCGTACTGCCTCCCTGTGTAACTTCTCCGTTACGCACCATCGCAATCACCGCTCTTAAAATGGCAAGATAATCCACTCCCTGATGCTTATAAAATTTCTGATCTTCGACTGCGACAAACGTTTTTACTACAATCTCAGGAATATCTTTATATTCTATATAATAAGAGTCTTTTTCACCTTTATATGCTTTCAGCAGCTTTCCTTTGGAATCATATACCAGACCGGTCTCTCCCTTTCGAAACGTTTCCAGACTGGATTTTGCCGCCAGCAGATCGGCATCCGCTTTCAGATCTGCGATTGTCTGCGCATATCCTCCCGCAAAATAATAGATCGCCGCGCCGGCAATCAGTAATAACAATAATAACTGTACTTTAAAAAATATCCAAAATCCACGATATTTTTTTTTCTTATTTTTTTGCTTTGCCATGTCATCTGTCTCCATCTTAGATTTGATTCCTGCAATCTGTCACCCCAGATACCGCAAAAACCATCCTCTTCTATTTTACACATATTGCTCCCGTTTCTCAATAGTCCAATCTATCATAAATATCATTTTCAAATGTTCAGATTTTAGTCACAATTTGCTGTTAAGATATGTTATAATTATTTATCCAAATACCAATTTACAGGAGGAATCGTTTTGAAGAAAAAAATAGCGGTTATATTGCTCACTGCGTGTCTGGTTACGGCATGCGGCGGAAGCTCTCAGATTACAACCGGAAACAAACCGATTGCAGATGCAGTATATACAAACGATCATGTATCTCTTGCAGATTATACCAATCTCAAGGCAGAAAAGAAAAATTATATGATAACTGAAAAAACAATAGAAGATCGGATACATGAAGATCTTCAGGAATTTGCCGAATACAACTCTGTCAGTCGTCCTTCACAGTCCAAAGATTATGTTCAGACAGATTTCAAGGCTTCCATCGATGGCAAAGTAGTCGTTGAAGAAACGCAGTATGACATTATCTTAGGTGCGGAAGAATTTGGAAAAGAATTTGACGAGAAACTAACGAATGTTTCTGTCGGCGACGAACTCGCGTTTTCTCTGAATTTTGATAACGATTTTACAGATGTCGAATGGGCAGGTAATACCGTAGATTTCGAGATACGCGTCACAGATATTCAGGAAGAACTGCTTCCGGAACCAACGGATGCATTTATACGCGACAATACGTCTTACGGCTCCTATGAAGAATATATCGCCGCGGTCCGTACGTTGCTGGAAGAAAGTTTTGAGACAGAAAGCATACAGGAGCTCCAGGAAACGCTGATTCAGCAGGTTATGGATAATTCCAGTATGCTGCAGTATACTAAAGACGATTATGAACAGGCGAAAGATACTGTCAATAACGCTTACCTGAGTTATCTTGACATTTTTGGAATGGACGACCTTGATGATGTGTACGAATTTCTGGATGTGACAAAAGAAGATGTGGAAGAAGAGATTCAGGAAAATCTATACCGCACACTGACGATACAGGCTATTATTGAAAACGAGAAGTTCTCTTTATCGGATGAGGAGTATGAAGAAGGTATCCGTTATTATATGGAACAGACCGAAACCGAGAGTCGGGAAGAATTTTTAAAAACATATGGCGAAGATGAAATCCGCGCGCAGCTATTAGAAGATAAAGTGTTAAATTTTCTTGTCAATCAGGCGGACATTACAGAAACAGATGCCGAATATGATGAATAATTAATTTTTCAAACAAATAAAATCTGCATTTATCAATGAAAAAGCAGCCGCACGATCTTGCCAGGCAGTAATATTTCATACTGCTGTCGGTAATCATCCGTGCGGCTGCCTGTATTTTTACCCTTTGACTGAAGCAGTCAGCGCCATCCTGTTCACTGTTCCATCTGTCTTCCAAGAAATCCCGCAGCTGTCATTGCCAGTTTACTTTCTGTTTCTCCCATTTTCGTCTTTTCATCCTTGTTGTAAAGAATGACTGACCCGATTGCATCTCCTTCACAAATAATGGTACTAATTGCCTGAGAAGCATATTCACCATTATCATCCAGGGTTACTTTTACAAACTCACTTTCTTCTTTACTGGCTACCATACTGTTGCGATCTTCGATCACACATTCAAGCTGATGGCTGATCGGTTTCCCTTCAAAATCCTTTTTGCCATTTCCTGAAGCGGCAATCACATGGTCGCGGTCTGTAATACATACCAGCATACCTGTCGTCTGCGCCAATGATTCGGCATATTGTCCGGCAAATTCACTGAGCTCGCCGATCGGAGAGTACTTTTTAAGGATAATCTCGCCTTCACGGTCCGTAAAAATTTCCAAAGGATCTCCTTCCCGAATCCGTAAAGTTCTTCTGATTTCTTTGGGAATGACGACTCTTCCCAAATCATCTATTCGTCTGACTATTCCTGTAGCTTTCATATGAAAAATTCCTCCATTTACAGATTTTACTTGATGCTGTTGTAGTATCTGTAAAATATGAACTTTTATACATGAAGAACCTTTGCCGTCATCGTGGAAAACGCTGCAATGCGTATTCTTATCTGATTTTTTTTATATTTTGTTTCATAGCCTCCAGCTCGTTCCGACTGCATACATGCTGGCTGTATCGAGCCTTTTGATACAACGCAATTCTTTGTTCCATCTGTGTAAACGGCTCTGTATGATCCGTTCTGTTTTTCGCCAGATACTGTTCCATTTCGGTAACCGACATGGCAGACGGAATACCTGTTTTCGCGGGAAACCGTCTGTAAATGCTTTTTTTAAATAAAGATCTTATTTTCTGATTTACATTTCTTCCCTGAAATAGTTCTTTTTGTCTTTTCTTTCTTTCGACCTTCTTTTGTACAATCGTGTGTTTCCAGATAAATTCGCTTTCGTCCGATGTATCTTTATTTTTTTCATAAAACTTTTGATACATCTGATAGATGATCCTGATCAGAAGGTACAGTACTGCCGCAACAGTCAGTACAATCCCTGTCGTTACCAGGAATCGTTCCATAAAACGCGCCAGCGCCGACGTTTTCCCTGTCTCCAAAAGAGGCATGGCCGCCTCTGTATTTTGCTGTGATATCTCCCTCTGCGGAACGTCTTTGGAAAAAATCCACAAAATAACCTTAAGAAGTCCCCAAAGCAGCTGCCGGAGCAACAGCAGAACACCATCTGCCAGAGAACCGGCTGGCAGAACGGACATCAGCAGCATCCCTGCTGTCAGAACAATCAGAAAGATACCAAGCATTGCCCGGTTGATATTTTGCATCTGCGTTTTCGGCAAATGAACAATTTTGTCGTTTGACTCTATAAAAAGTGAGGCGCCTGCAAGATTTTCATACGTCATAAATAAAATCAGGAATAAAAAAACATCATAACAGCAAATCTGCATTAGATTTTCCCAGTTATTATACTGTGCCGCCAGATACGACAGCAAAAACGCTGCCAGCATTACAATCGACGGACGTTCCTCTGGCGTATCTTTTCCCTGCATTCGCGTATACACTGAAGACGCCGCCATCCATATCGTACATCCTCCTACTGCAACACTCTCTTCCTTCCCCATAAAAAGCAGAAATCCGCCGCTTATTGCTACATGCAAAAGCAAAAACATAAGAAAATTTCCGCATTTTCTGCGGATGACAGCAAACAGAACCAGCGGAACATATACGATCAGCAAAATTAAATTATTTTCCATTGTTTTTTCAGAAGCAATATGATACAGAATACACGCCACGTTATGATACAACAGTCCTTTCATCAGCAATACTAACGCCTGGTTTCGTATTTCATCCTGCCGCAATCTGTTCCACCTCCCACCGCAAAACAACGCCTCCCTTACGATTCTGTACTCTTTGCTCCATCCATGGATGCAATGGTAATATCCACCAGCTCCCGCAGCATTTGGACGCGAATCGCTCAAACGTCCGTACCACTTCCGCCCTTTGCGATGTTGATATGAGCACATAAAGCACTTCTGAAGACTGTCGTAAGACTTCCGGCCCTATCGCTTCCTGTTTTGTGTATTCTTCAAATTCCAGTATTTCCTGAGACAAATCCAGCCTTGAAAGACTTTCCCGAATCCAAATCAGGTGATGCCCATCTGCACCCGAATTAATGTGCAGTGTTTTGCCGCTTAACAGATCTTTTGCATTACTGCATATTCCGACGGGGATCCCCTGCGCCAGAAACATCTCAGACAGACTATTTGCAATCCGGATGCTTTCTTCCCGCAGCTGCTGGTATTCCATCATCGATTCACATTCAAGATTAAGCAGCAGACAGACTTCCTGCCGGACGGTATATCCATGAATATTGGTACGCAGCTCCCCGGTACGTGCCGTCGCCTTCCAGTTCACATCACGCATACTGTCAAATGGTTCATAAGGACGTATTCCCTGAAATTCAAAAGGATCTTCATACGTATAGCGTTTCGTAACAATATCTCCCATCATTTTCTGAAACGGAACCAGCAGCCGCTTCTTATCCGCCTGTCCCGGATATACATAGAGCCATGCATCAGATGGAATCTCCTCCCGCAGATGCTGATCCATAAACAAATCCGAAGAATCCGCAGAAATCTGTTTGATTGTGTAATACCCGCGTCGAATGCCCTGGAACTTTAATCTTCTTACGATTTTCTGATACATCATAACTGAAAAGATATCGTTCTTGTAGCAGCGATCTGTTACAGATATATTTCCTTCCTGCATAAAATCCAGATGTCTGTCGGCTTCAAATTTTACTCTCAGCATGGGAAGAGGCAGCCATTTTTGATTTACAATTGTCTCGCACAGTTCCCCTTCTTCCCGCTCCCAGATTGCATGCTGTGTAAATCGGATTTCCACCGTCAGGTTTTTATTCCAATATTTGCGATACAATATCCTCTGCAATTGATAAATACAGACCGCCCCAAGCACAATAAGTATAATTTTCATATAATTATAATCTCCGCATTAGATTATTCAGCTCTTACCGCATCAACCGAATTAACAATCTGCCGCCTGGAATCGATCTTAATTCTTCTTCACTGAAACATCGTATCTGCAAAATCGTGACTCCATACACGATTATTGCCGCTCCTATCGCCATAACGGAGACAATATATACATTTTCAAACACTTCATAAAACACATGATATACAGCAAATGCGACCATTCCCATAGCCGCAGATGCGAGCAGCGGTTTGATAAAAGTATTCAGATATTCCCATCGATACCCCACGTATTTTGTAATCGCACGACAATTCAGCATGCTGACAATCATCGGGAAGAGCACATTACATATTACCAGCGCATATACATTCAAATCCGTAAGCACAAGCAAAATTCCCAGCAGGACTACATGAATCACAAGCGATATCGCCGAATGGATAACTGGCAGCTTCATGTAATTATGTCCCTGCAGGATAGAAGTCGTCAGAGTGGATAATGCATAAAAGATAACTGCGCCTGATCCCATCGTCAGGAGCATAATCGCCTGCGACTGATATGTAATAAGCCTTGGAAACAACATTTTCATAATCGGCTCGGCTAATACCGCAAGTCCGACCGCCGAAGGAAACGCAATCACCATATTGACCTTAATCACCTGCGTAATCTTCTGATTCACTCCTTTCATATCGTTCTGCATTCTGGACAGCACAATACTTGGCAGTGTGGACGCTGCCATAGCTGTGGCAACGGCTACCGGCAGATTGACAAGCTGATTATACTGCGTATTGTAAACACCCTGCAAGGACGAAACAACCTTATCCTTATAGCCATGAAGCGCCATCAGATTTCCAAACATCAGGTCATCGATCGTATAACCGATCTGGTATATTGTCTGACTCAGAATGACCGGAATAATCGTCAAAAACAATGCTTTGTAAATAGAGCTGCCAGATTCTATCTGTTCCGCCGGATTCATCTTGTTCATATACCGGCCGCGGGTTGACCCAAACAGATAGATAATAAACAGCAAAGCGACTGCCGCACCTGCCAGCGTACCGAGCGTACCGCCTGCCGCACTGTAAGAGGCCGCATGTTTGGACGTTCCGTACATCCTCATAAACTGCCACGTTGCAAATACACTAATCCCCGCATTTACAATCTGTTCCAGAATTTGCGATAAAGATGTCGGCACCATGTCTCCGTGTCCCTGAAAATACCCGCGAAACACTCCCAGCAAAGCTACAATAAATGTCGTCGGAGCAAGCACACGCAGCGGCCGCATAATGCCAGGTCTGTGATACATCTGTTCCAGCATTCCTGCACCGAAATACAGTACGTTCATAGCCAGCAGACCTGCAATCAGCGCATACACAAGCGCACTTACCAATACCCTTCGCATATTCTGGTATTCAGCTTTTGCAACTCTTGCCGATACCATTTTGGATACTGCCAGCGGCAGACTATAAGAAGATATGGTCAGCGCTATACCATAAATTCCAAATGCTACTGAATATAGTCCGTTCCCTTCATCCCCCATCATATTCCCCATGGGAATGCGGTACGCGAATCCAATTATCTTCGTAATAATACCTGCTCCTGCCAGTATTCCGCCCTGGAGCAGTACATTTTTCTTTTTTTCAGCCATATGGTCATATCTCCTGATTCACCGCTCCTGGATTTCGACTCGCCAGAAACGCTGGATACTTAATGATATAATAAATCAGTATAGCATAACTTACTCGTAATTTTAACTGTTTTTATATAATTTATTAGAGTATAATAGACAAAACGGCTCAGATTGTCAGATCTAAGACGCATACATTGTTTCACCGTTCATAAAGACGCGAAAGGAAGGGATTTATTTGAATATTGTATTTTTAGATGCCGATACGATTGGGCGGGACATCGATCTGTCCATGTTTGAAAAATCCGGTCATGTAACTGTTTACGGATTTTCCTCAAAAGAAGAAATGCGTGAGCGCGCTGCAGATGCCGATGTTCTCATTTTAAATAAAATGCAGGCAGATGCATATACGCTCGAAAAAGCCTCGCATTTAAAACTGATCTGCGTAACTGCAACCGGAACAAACAATCTGGATAAAAACTATCTGGCACAGCGCAACATCGAATGGCGTAACGTAGCAGGCTATTCTACGGAATGCGTCACGCAGCATACATTCGCCATGCTGTTTTATTTATTGGAAAAACTGGCATACTACGATAATTATGTAAAAAGTGAAGCCTATGTGAACAATACGACCTTTACGCATTTTTCCAACGTATTTCATGAACTGTACGGAATGACCTGGGGTATTATCGGACTTGGAGCGATTGGCCGGAGAGTTGCACAGATTGCCGCTGCATTCGGCTGTCACGTCATTTATTTTTCTACTTCAGGTAAAAACAACAATCCGGATTATTCCCGTGTTTCGTTCGATGACCTGCTCTCCCGCTCCGACATCGTTTCTGTACATGCTCCATTGACAGAAAAAACCGAGGGGCTGATGAACCGGAGCGCATTCCAAAAGATGAAAAAAAGCGCCGTCTTTTTAAATCTGGGCCGTGGCCCCATCGTCGTCGAACAGGATCTTGCAGATGCGTTACTTGCAGGAGAGCTGGCAGCTGCGGGTCTGGACGTTTTATCCGCCGAACCTATGCATCCGGATAACCCGCTGAAATCTATCAAAGACAGCGGGCGCCTGTTAATTACGCCGCATATTGCATGGGCTGGCGTTGAAACGCGCCGCCGCTTAATGGAAACAGTCTGTCAGCAGATTCAGACTTTTTTTAAAATCTGTTAATCCACAGCAGATACCACAGCATTTATTCACCCAGAATCCAGTCCAGACCGCTATGAAAAGACTGATGCCCTAAAAAAGAACATAGTTTTTCAAATAATATGGGATCTGTCTTTTCATCGGATTCTGACTCATACAGATCATTTAATTGTTTTAAAGCCTTCTGATATCGTCCGGAGGCTTTTTTTAACAGTTCCGGTACGCTGCTGTGGAAACATTGCTGATAGTCCCACGGATTATGCCATTGCCGGTGCTTTAAGTTCAGCGGATCCTCCGCCCTCTCTGCATGGTCCGTCGGTATGACCGGCGAAATTTGCGGCTGTCCAAATACGATTTTCTCTACTTTTTCCAACAAATTTCTTTTATAATTATGCGGATTGTAAGTCAGCCGTGTTCCAATCTGCATCGACCGGATTGCGCTGGAGAGAAATTTTTTGGACAGCGCCAGTTCTTCAAACACAGAGCCATACGCATAATATAAAATATCCGCGACAACTGCCCGTGTCTTCCCATCGAAGGCAATCGTCTTTCCATAAGGGAACTGCGATGGCAGACAGTGTGCATAACGCATCAGCAAAGCGGCATCGATATCAGATTCCAGCGCAATATGATCCGCATAACCTTTTTTCTTTAAAATATCTCCCATTCCCGTACGATCATATACATAAGGATGCATCTGCGTATCCAGTACGTAATGTCCGATAAACCCTGCGGCATATGCCTGCGCCGTCTGCTTTTCTTCTTTTTTATAAAAAAAACCCGGCGCTTCGATCAGACAGCTTAAAAAATTGCCCGTCCATCTCGTATGCGCAACAGAACCTGGCCGAACCGCTTTTAATTGCGACGGCAGATGATAGAAAAAAATATCAGGCCCCTGAAGCCCAAGCTGAAATACCGTTTTATGCCTGCGAATACTTTCCAGCAGCAGCGCGCAGTTTTCCTTATGTTCTAACTGTCTGCAGTTTTGGACTCCAAATAAGTAATGCGTCGTAAAACCTGGCATAATCATTTCCCTCCCGAATTACAGTTTTTGTCTTACATACAGCTTCACACCTCTGATCTCGGCTACCTGTGCCGTTGCTCCTGCTTCGATCACCGTGTGCTCATCCATACTTCTTGCCGTCCATTCCTGGCCGTTAAAAATCGCTGTTCCGGTTCCCGCCCGATTATCAATCCGTTCGCTTACCTGTACATCCTTGCCGATCACATCTTCATAGTTTGTTTTAACATTATGCGGCTTCACATATTTTAAAGCAAACGGCCTCGTAAAAAACAATAATACAAAAGATACGGCAAAAAATAAAACCACCTGGACGACAGGCGACAGTCCCGCCAGAGCCAAAAGCAGAGCCGCCAGCGCTCCTCCTGCAAACCAGATACTCGTAAGCCCTACTGTAATAATCTCAGCTATCACAAAAACAATCATCAATGCCAGCCATACAAAAACTGGCGATAAGAAAAAATCCCGCATATTCTTAACCTCCTCTTCTATAGTATTACGCTCTGATACACTCTAACACATCTCCCAGATACAATTTACCGTGTCCGAATTATTCCGTAACACTTTTCCACACTCCATGCTGTCATTTACTGCGTCATCCACAAATGTTACCTCTATTGTAACAGTATCGTGTGGAAAATTCAACGCAAAGAAATACTGCTGCATAAAAGATCTTTTACAAGATAGTAACAGTTCAGATAACCCATGGAACTGTTACGTATTCAGCCATTTGAAATCGCTTCGCGATGGGCTGAATACCTGCAGCCACTACTCTTTCATACGGTCAGCGCAGTAAATGCGCAGACCTGACTGAACTGTTACACAAGATAACTTATCCTGTATCTTCATCTTCTATACAGCAGTTTTTAAACTACTATCTTTTCCCGTTATAATTCTGCTTTACAGTTTGCAACTATACTCATTCTGCTGCTGTCAGGCAACTTTTACGCCTCTGGCCGCGCTATATTTTCCATAAAGTTTCCGTCCCATGGAATCTACTTTATAAGCGCGTACTCTTACATAGTAAATCTTTCCTCTTTGCAGATTTTTGATCGTCTTTGTCGTATAATAAGTAGATACTTTTTTCGCATTTGACGAAAAATCCTTATTTGTCGAGTAAGAGATCTCATATCCTTCCGCTCCTGTTATCGCGTCAATTTTTACCTTGAGCTGTCCGTTTTCATTAGAAGCAAAAGACGGTACCGCACATTTCTGCGGTTTTGTAATTCTTACCCATTGTGCGTACAGTACGCACTCTCCATTCGGTATTGTTGATTTACTTACTTTTCTTCCGCCGGACGCTTTTGTATACCAGCCTTTAAATCTGTAATTCGCACGCTCTACTGTTGGAAGCGCGTCGATCTCATCACCCTGTGCCAGCGATATTTTCTGATAATTCAGATTTGTTCCTCCATTCGGATGGAAGAAAATTTCATAAAATACCTGGTTATTTCCCGGCGCAGGGTCCGGAACTTCGCTTGTCGCTTCGCCTACAACCACATAAATCGTTTCCGTTATTCCACTATAAGTTACAAGAATACGGTTGGTACCTGTCGTCAGCGTACGCTGTGATACAGAAAAACCATATACTCTTTCAGAAGTTCCATTCGAATAATTTGCACTTACTACGAGTCCGTCAGAAACATTTGCTCCGGCGTATTTTAACCCGTTATAAACGACAGAAAGTCCTGTTAACGCCTTATTATTACCCCAGTATGCATAATATGTCGTATTACGGCTGATCGGCGTCGTTTCGGTCAGTTTGCTGCCCTGTCCATTCGGAGAGGTATACCATCCCAGGAACTGCGCGTTTGTTTTTACAGGCGTTGGCAATGGAGTAATTGTTCCCAGTTCATTTACTACAATCGGTGATACGCTGCTTCCCCCGTCACTGTTAAAAGAAACCGTATATGTAACTTTTGGCAGACCAAGATTAAAGAAATCCACATTATAAGAAATTACGCTTCCCGCTCCTGTAATCGTTACCTGGAACGAATCTCCATTTCTGTAATCATCGAGACTGTTCAGCGTCGGACGGAAAATAATGCACCCGGTCTGTCCATAAGAGTTATTACTAACGTAAAAATCTCCGTCTGCCGAAGCGGTAGAAAAACGCCAGGTCTTATAATCTCTGAATCTTGTAAGGGTTACGTGAATATCATTGGCATTTACCGTATGTCCTACACTATAGCTCCATGGATAGTTCTCTGCAAAATATTCAACCGGCATTGTTCTTGCAGGCCATGCAATACCAGACTCATATGCCATTGTATTATTCGTATCAGCCACATAAACGCTGCTGAACGTACCTTTCAGTCCGCTGACAACACCAAATCCGGTCTGCTTCATCAATGGATTTAACAGGCGTCTGCGTTCTTCCAGAGTGGAAATATCCGCAGTATCCGCATTGCCCATCCATGACTTTACAATCGTTTCATTCAGACTCCGGCTGCCCCAGGATGCCCAGGAATTATTGGAACCTGACGCTCCTTCCAGCGCCGTCTGATATAACGTGTTTCCAATTGAATACGGCCGGTTCGGATTGTGCGATGCCTGTCCGTTCAGATAATTGACAAATGCAGCTGCCTGCGCATACTCGCAATATTTGGCAGATATGGATATATCGTCTGAAATACCAGCTATATAGCGAATCTGTTTTAACATACTCAGCGCAGACTGCTCTGTTGAATCTGACAATCTGCCCGGTTCATAAGGCAGCTCGGTAAATGGATTCGCTGTAAACGTAAACGTATCGTTCATAGTCGCTCCATTGGTAGCCACATAATTGCGGATTTCCTGCTGGGTGCGGTATCTGGAATTAATGCCCTGCGACGCGGCATTCGTCTGCGTCCGATTCATACTGAAAATAAATGCCGCCATCACTACAAAAAACATAGATACTGAAATAATAAATGATTGTCTTTTTTTGTAAGATAAATTCATGATATCTCCTTTCCGAATTTCATGATTCTGCTTTTCTATACCAATAAACTGCCAGTAACATCGATGGTATGCTTTTTTATTCAACCTTTTTTGCCACAACGACGAGTCGTCCGTTCGGCTTTGAATATTCGCAGGTTGATAACATCAAAATCTGATCTCCATACTGCAGCTGGCTGCCTGTATCATACAGCTGATTCTCTTTTACAAACCTCATACACTCCTCAAATTCCTGTTCTGAATCATAATTATAAAATCGATAATACCGAAAACCTTCCTCATCCTGATACAGAATTCGGGTAATGATCACTGCCGCAATCTGCCAGGTTCCGGTTTCATATATGGTATCATATTGAATCAGCGGATGATTTTTAAAAAAATCAGGCTCTTTATAGTTTTCCAATATCCCGAATCCTTGTCCATTGCTCATATTGTGCCCGTATATAACTGTATTTTTATCCTGTGGAAAACAACTGCTCGCAGTTTCTACAAACAATGATCCTGCTTCCATCTGTTTTCCTGTGTAATCACGGTGCAGATAGTAATATCTTTCCCCGCGTTTTTCATCATCCGACTGCATCACCGGATGATCGATCCGTGTGCCTGGAATTTTCAGCCATCCAAACAGATCCGGATATTGCTCGTGAAATGACTCATACTGCGGCAAAATCTTCAAAGCCTCCGTATGTTTTCCATTTGCCGATCCCGTGTTGGCTGTATTTTTATCTGGTATATGCGTGTTTGTACTTTTCGCCGGATTTTGATTCGCGGACTGTCCGATACTGTTCGTTTCGCCTGTTCCGTAGCTGTCCACTGTATCTTCCCCAGCGTCAGACGCAGCTTGTTCCTCTGCGGCAGCTGCGGTTTGTTCCTCTGCGGCAGGCACGTTCCGTCCATCCGCAGCCTTCACGTCCGTATTCCTGTGATCTGCACCTGGTGCGGTTTTGACTGACTGCCCGTTCCAGTCCGCTGCGATCTCTCCTCCGGTATCCAGCGTATATTTGTCCTCTATCCCGTCGGCATTTTGGGCCACGTCCGTATTTTCTTTGTATTCCGACGACAGTATCTGCGATAACAGCTGTTGCAGCTTTTCTCTGCCGCGGCCGCCATCCGCCTGCATATACAGTAAAAATGCAATAATTCCGGCTGCAATACCGATAAACAGCATCCAGGCTATCTTAACCTTGAATGAAAACTTATTTACAGCTGCTGCTTCTGGCTGTATTTGAAACTCTGACTCCTCCTCTTCCTCCTTTTTACCATAACGTTGTTGCAGCACATTAATAAAAGCATCCCCTAACCAGCTGGAAAAATAATATTTTTCATCCCTTGTTAAAAGAAACAGCGCCTTTTTAGCCTTTTCCTCGTCATCCCAGTTAAAGGAAGAACATATTTTCTGAATCTTACTGATATCGTGCTGAAGCATTCTCTGCTCTTCGCTGATATTTAATTCCAGCTTTGCTGCAATCTGCTCTGTAAATGCCCTGCCGAATTCAGTGCCAAAATAAGCGTTTGGAGCTGCCGTCAGTTCCTGATACTGGCTCTTCCAGTACAGATCATACTGTGCCTGTCCATCCCTGATCAGTTCCTGCATTAAATGGATATCCCTCTGGAGCTTTGCCCAGTCAACAGGCTTTTCCTCTTCCACCGATTTACGCAGCATCTCCAGAAATCCAAGTCCAAGCTCTCCTGCAAATATCAGATCCTGTTGCTTTGACAGCTTTTGGACATATTTCTCCAGCTGATACTCACCCATTCGCCAGCATTCTGCGACCATATGTTCTATATTTTGCAGATCAACCCATTCTGTATTCCACTTCATAAACAATCCTTTGTTTTTATTATGAATATCGACATATTGCATATTAATGTTTACTGCTTTTTTAATTATAGCAATAATGTATCCAGAACTCAAGTATTTAAAACACCAGAATTTAGGAAAGACGATGAAACGATTAGAAAAATTTCTCTATCAAAAAATCTGGGCATCTCATGCAATATGCACGGGATGCCCGGTCTGGCAAGTCCAATATACGTCGTTAACTGTTATTTTTCGGATTCAGTTACTCTTTCTATTCATTTTCATATTCATCGAACCCATATCGGAAATCGTAATGGACGAGGCGTCGATCAGCGTCTGCGAATTTTCCTTTTGCTCGTTTTCAGTAGCTGGTATCGATCCATCCAGCTGTCCGGATATACTCTCTGCACGGAGCAGACAAAATTGCTTTAAAACGGATACTCCTTTTTCAAACTGTTCATAGGTGCAGAATTTTGTCGGATCGCTCTCCACATACGGTGCAATCATATCATAAACCTGGTCGATCAGTTCAGTAAAGTAACCGCTGTCAAAATAACCGGCTATCAGTTCTGCAAAGTACTGATGGTACATTTCTGTATACTGCTCATTGCTAAATATCCACGCAAGCATTGGCCGGGATTCTGTCGTACCTCCGGAAACCGGCGTATCGATCGGATAGTTCACCAGTCCGTCTGCATCTGTGTCTGACTGAAATCCCCCAAACGCAAGATTATAATCCCATGGAATCATTGACAGCTGTCCGTTTTCTTCATACAAATAATAATTATGGATCATAGATCCTGTATAACTGTCAAAATTACATACAAAATTGTGAACGACAAAATACCGGATTACTTCATCGATGTTAACTATTTCTGTAAGATTCGTTCCCTGATTCAGTAATTTCAGCGACTGGATCAGCCGATTTTGATCCGCCTTTGATACATTGGTTTTGGCGTTTTCAAATATATTATTGTAACTGTCCGGATCGTCGTCTGTATAAATTAACGATACATCATCGCTTCTCTTCCCCGGACCCTTTCCATCCGGAGGAGCATTTTTTAATCTGTCTTTGAATGGATTCTTACTGCTGTCTGTTTCTTCCGAATCATCCGGCCATTCATTCCCCTCGGGTAGTTCGCCCCCTTCCGGCCATTCATTCCCTTTGGGCAGTTCTCCTTCTGGCCATTCATTCCCTTCGGGCGGTTCTCCTTCTGGCCATTCATTCCCTTCGGGCAGTTCTCCTTCTGGCCATTCATTCCCTTTGGGCAGTTCTCCTTCTGGCCATTTATTCCCTTCGGGCAGTTCTCCCCCTCCCGGCCATTCATTTCCTTCGAGTCGCCCTTCCACGTCTGGCCATTGAACATCAGCTGACTCTGAACCATCAGCTGACTCTGAACCATCAGCTGACTCTGAACCGTCAGCTGCGTCCGGATCTTTCTGAAAGCGATCCATCTGAAATTTCCCGCCATTTCCGCGGCCGCCGCCCATGTTCATGCTGTCTGGTTTATACAGTTGTCCATAATCACTGCCGAAATTGCGTTCTAAAAAACTTTCCTCTACACCTTCCACAGCCAGATAAAGTCCCCATTCTTCTCCGTTTACCGTAATGGAAACGTAGCTGCAGAGCGGTGCGTTTACTCCAAAATATCCCATCATCTGGTAAGACAAAAAGTCTTTCATATACGTATGGTCCTGAATGATATTATTAAGGCTTAACTTATCCAGTCCATAATAGGTCCTGCCATTATCGTAATGATCAAACTCTATTTTGAAGCTATACCTGTCGTTTTCGTATTGCGATACCATACTAAGCGATGTATTTCCCTTTGCCCGGATACCGACGTTTTTAAATGCCTCCTGATCGATTACTACCGCACACAGCTCATATTCCTCATTTTCACATGTATCCAGAAAGCCTTCCCAATCATCCATTACGATATCGATCGTATGCACTTTTGTCCAGTCAAACAATCGTTGTTCATACCCCATCAGAGATGTTACAGCCGCAAGTCCCGACTGTCCGGCATGTACAAACACGGCTGTCAGCATAATTGTAACCGCCAGCACAGCGCAGCATATTTTGTCAATATGTTTGCTTGTAGACATAGTTTCACCTGCCTTTTACCCCATATATTCACCATTATAACTTACCAGAACGGCACTGTTAATTCCATTCATTTCTGCTAATACATTCATAAAATCCGTATGATCTTCCCGCAGCCGGATTTCCATATTCAGCTCGACAGCACCTTTTTGTACCGACTTGCTCTTTACCACACACCTTTGCACCTGTTTTTGCAAAAACGCTTTTGCCTCCTGCTCACTGTTGGAGTCACGGCAGCTGATCACTACGATATACGGATTTCGATAGGATTTTTTATTTACAAACAGCAGCAGCATCGTACCAATCGCGAGGCTTCCGACAAGCGCCAGAATAATGAGTCCTGCTGCCAGTGTAATACCTGCTGTCAGCGACCAGAATAAATATGCAATGTCGAGCGGCTCTTTAATCGCCGTCCGGAATCGTACAATAGACAGCGCGCCAACCATACCCAGCGAAAGCACGACATTGGACGTCACCGCCAGAATTACGACCGTCGTAATCATTGTCATGGCAATCAGCGTAACGCCAAAACTGGACGAATACATCACTCCGGTAAATGTCTTTTTATAAACAAAAAAGATAAACATCCCGATACCAAAAGCAAGAATCAGCGCCACTCCCATATCGATCAGACTGACACTTGTTACATTTTCTAAAAAACCTGATTTAAAAATATCCTGAAACGTCATAAGAAGCATCCTCTTTTCTAAATTTTATATTCGTAAATCATCAGCCGTACATTCTGCACACCTGATACTTGGAAAATGCCGCAGTCTGCCTTCCTTCCAGCTGTACGACATCCCTGATAATATCCGGTAAAAAAGCGTCCCATTTCACTTCCAGTACTGCCGTCTGTTCACCTGCCGGAATCATTACGCAGTCTGGATTTAAAAAATTCGTATAGTGATAGCCGGTACGAATATTGTAATCCAGTGTTACCCGCACGTTTCCCGGCTCAAACACATAAGGTTCTCTTGTGTAATGAACGATTGTTTTTGCGCGCAGCCCCTGGGATTTTATTTTTGAATACAGTTCCCGTATCAGTTCCTGTCTGCTTTGCACCATCCAGTGATACTGCCCGTCTGCAATTGCCTGCGCCTCTTCCGTTGTAAGTGCCGCCGTTTGTTTATGTCCCAGACAATTGTATTTACTTTTTTTCTCCAGCATCAGTCGCGTCGTATCGTTGTTATAATATCGAATACGGAACTTTTCGCGATATGCCACCCCATTGACTTTTTCCATCAGCACTTTATCTGCTTCATTGTCAAAATACAGACTGCGTACCTCATATTTCCCCATAACCGCGTGCGCATCTGTCTTCATAACTGCCCGCAGACGTAAACGAAGCGTTATCATATCCGCCGCGTTAATTTCATGTTTCCATTCGTGACGTAAGTTCATTGACTCTCCTTTCCTGTTCTTTTCGACGTATTCAGCCATGCATTCGTCAGGACAGTTCCAATACACACGGCTGTTTCTTAAATAGTACATTTTTTATTTCATTTTATGTATGGATTTTACATCACGTAGCTTAGATGAACCTTAGAAAAAGGCATGAAAAATGTGAAAAAATTGTGTGTGCGTTGATAGAAGTGAAAAATCTGTTGGCATGGATGTTTGTATTAAGAAGAATCATTTCATAAAAAGGATCCTTCATTTTATGTTTGGATTCTACGTCACGCAGTCTGGCTGAACCTTAGTAAAATATGTAAATTGTATAAAACTGTGTATCCGTTTATAGAGACGAAAAATCGATCCGAATGGATCCTTCATTAAGAGGTATCATTTCATAAAAAATCATTTCATAAAAATACTTTCACAAAAAAAAGATTTGTCCGGAATAAACTTTTGTAATTATGTCCATACATCCTCTTTCACAAAAGTCTTTTCCAGACAATTTTTTATTTTTATATTTTAATCGTAAAAACAATCGTATGCCCGTCCCGATATTTCGCAGAAATGCTTCCCTGATGCGCTTTTACAATTGCATACGCCGCAGATAATCCAATTCCATAACCGCCATTTTTCTGTGTTCTTGCACTGTCTCCACGATAAAAACGGTCAAATAATTTCTCTGCATCCACTTCCGGCAGACATTCGCACGTGTTTTCCACCTGCAGAATAGCTGTATGATCTGCATTTTTCAATACCACACGGATCGTACCGCTCTGACTGGTATATTTTACGGCATTATCCAATAAAATTGACAAAAGACGTCTGATATATTCTTCGTTTGCGCAAAGAAATATCTCCCTGCCAATCTGCCGCTCCACACGGATATCTTTTAAAGCTGCCGCTTCATCGAACAACGAAATGGATTCTTCCAGCAGCATACTCAGAGAAAACCGTTCCATCGTAAGCACGAGATTTTCTTCCTCCATTTTTGCCAGTGTAAGCAGATTTTGCATCAGCCCGCTTAACCGTGTCGTCTGGCTGCGGATGTTACGGCTCCATTTATTTTCACCGTTTATCAGTTCCATCGCGTCGATATTCGCCTGAATAATCGCCAAAGGCGTTTTTATTTCATGTCCGGCGTCCGTTACAAATTGTCTTTGTTTTTCAATATTGTGTGCGATTGGGCGAATTGCTTTTTTCGACAGACGCATAACAAACAAAAACATACACAGCCATCCCACTGCTGCCACAATGATTGTTAATACCAGAACTCTCACTATAGAAAGAAACTGTCCGGACACATCTAAAAAAATAACTGTTTTATTTTCAGATACTTCTGCGTCTGCCAGAATCTGATATTTAAAATGTTCCAGATAACCATTCTGTTTACCTGCATTTACTGTCCGTACTGCGTAACTTACCGCCTCGTCTGCGCTGACTGCTGCAATCCGGCTGACATCTTTTCGTATCGCTTTATTTTGTTCATCCAGACATACGATAAAAAAACGCAGCGACATCGCCATATCTTCATTCATCGGCGGATGGAACAATCCCTGTCTTAACGCATGCTTTTCTTTGGGCCAGGGGAAAGACCTCTTTGGAATATCATCAGATTCTGTCGGAGTTTCCCGCTGTTTCATCAGCTGTTTTTCTGTCTCTGCCAGCATTTTAAGCTGTTCGTCCGTCTGTCTGGCGCTGATCAGACCATTTGCCACATTGATTGTACCAGTCAGTACAAGCAGCAATATGGATATGGCTGCCATGGCTGTCGCTATAAATTTTTTCTGCAACGTCTTTATCATATACACACCACCGCTAATTTCCTGCATCCAGCGTATAACCAATATTTCTCTTTGCCCGAATACATACGCTTGTATGAAACGCTGCCAGACGCTTTCTGAGATATGAAATATACACCCAGACAACACCCGTTCCGGCTTCTGTGTCGTATCCCCATACCCGGACTAATAATTCTTCCGAAGATAAATATATACCCTGATTCAGCATCAGCACTTCCATCATCAGATATTCCAGCTTTGGCAGTACGACGCTCTGTCCGTTTCCGCATAATTCATAACTGTTTCTGTTCAGCGACACATCTGCACATGTTAAAACATCAGGCGTAAATGTCTCCCGTCTGCGCAGCATCGCCCGAATCCGCGCTAACAATTCTCCCATTGCAAATGGTTTCGGCAGATAATCATCCGCTCCCAGATCCAGTCCTTCAATCCGGTCTTCTACTTCTGCCCTGGCAGTCAGCAGAAGTACCGGCGTATGGCAGCCCTCGCTGCGCAGCTGCTTTAATACCTCAAGACCGCTTATTTTCGGCATCATGATATCCAGTATCATACCATCATACGTTTCAGCACGCGCATATGAGAGCGCTTCCTCACCGTCATATACAGCGTCCACCATGTATTTATGATACGATAAAATGTCTATGATCGCTTCTGACATTCCCATTTCGTCTTCGGCATATAATAACTTCATACGATTCTTCTTTCTTAAAACATGTACCGCATTCTGCGTCTTCTTTCTATTCGTAGATACGATACTTTTTCTCAATTCTTACATAAACAATCATTAATGCGATTACCCCAAACATACTGCCTAATATCGTCCATACGATCCATGCATTATTTTGTCCTGCCAGTACAGGCAATCCTGCCGCTATCAAATACACTGCAAATACAAACCACATTTTCGATACTGCCCGATTATATTTTTTAATGTCGCTCACCTGAATTTCCTGAGAAATATTCCAGAATCTGACTGGTTTTTCTGAACGCCACGATATAATGCCCAATACGACAAAAAAAATACTGACAAATAAAAACATCCCAAATGCCAACATATACAATCTCCTCCTTTTTAAATAACTTTCCTGATTCCTTGTTGTCCAAATGCCTGCAGATAAAACTCCTGACGCAATCTTATTTTATATAAAGTCCCGATAATTTCATGTCTTCATTAAAGAATAACGTATAAGTAATCCCTATATTTTCATAAGCCGCATTTATCTGCACAACAGCCCTTGTCTTTCCCTGCAGTTTCTGCTCTGACATATAGCATTTTCCAAACTGCTGAAATTCTCCCCAGTCTGTCCCGGCCTGTTTTTTTGCTTCTTCGATCACCTCCTGCGTCAGTATTTTCTGTATCCGTACGTCTGTACAGTCTTTTAACGCTTCATAATCCTCCGCGTTCAGTAATCGGATAATTTGCGCTTCCACAGTTTCCTGCGTAAATAATCCGCTGCTGCCAAACGCCGCTCCCATCGGCAGAAACCATGCTGCCGAAAAAATTACTGCTGCTAATAGAATTGTAATCACCGATGCACATTTTAAAATCAGCGATCTCTTATATCTTTTGCTCTCCGTCTCTGATAAATTCTGATTAAATTCCCAGGCTATTGCAATCGGTTCTCCCATCCGATACATAATAACGTCCAATGACACGCCGTTTTCAGTCTCTTCGTTAATATCCGCCATTAACTGCCTGTATATTTCTTTCCTTCTCTTTCCGGAACATTTTACTTTTTTTACAATCTGCGTAACATATGTATGTGCTGTCATTTTCTATTCCTCCATAATACGCCAGATTCCATCGCTCATCTCCTGCCACAGCTTCGTTATTTCATCCAGTGCCAGTTTCCCACGATCTGTAATCTGATAATATTTACGCGCCTTTTGTTTCCCATTTGGTCCGCTCCAGCAGCTCTTTACCAGCTCGTCATCTTCCAGACGGTATAAAATCGGATACAGCGTACCCTCTTTTAAAATAAATAATTCCTGACTCTTCTCTTTTAATTCATTAATCAGCTGGTAACCGTATTTAGGCTCATTCTTTAGCAGCTTAAGAACCAGCATATCCAGTACGCCTTTTTTCATCTGTCTGAGATATTTATCATTCATAATTTTATACTTCTATTCCTGTATAATTTGTATTACTAAATATATTATATTACCATTCTTTCTGTATGTCAATTGTTTTCACCCCTCATATTCCTGTATAATAACTTTATGCGCAAAGACAAAAATGCGCAAACAAAGTCGGGACATCAGAGCTGCCTGATGCTATACTTTAGATTACAGAGAGGAGAAACACATATGAACTGGACAACGGCAATTTGTGAAGCAATCGACTATATGGAACGTCATCTGACAGAGGAACTGACTGCAGAAAATGTTGCACAGCATGTAAATATATCTTCTTTTTATTTTCAAAAAGGCTTTCATCTGCTCTGCGGATTTACCATTTCAGAATATATCCGCAACCGCAGACTCGCGCTGGCTGCCGTCGAGCTTGTCGCAGACAGCGCAAGAGTCATTGACATCGCGTTGAAATACGGCTATGATTCGCCAGACAGCTTTACAAAAGCGTTCACCAGATTCCACGGCGCAACTCCCTCTATGGTACAAAAAAACAAAGCGCTAATCAAAACATTTGTACCATTAAAACTCACATTATCATTGAAAGGCGGTTATATTATGGATTACAAATTAACAAAAAAAGAAAGTTTTATTGTAATGGGCGTGCAAAAAACATTCTCCTATGACAATGCCAAAACAGTCATTCCTCAGTTTTGGAAAGACCATTACGCAAATGGAAACGGGAAATATGTCTGCGGTATGTTCGGCATCAACATCGATGAAACCATGCAGCAAAATACGTTTGATTACATGATCGCAGACGTTTACAATCCGGCAAAAGAAATTCCGCATGGATTTATTACAAAAACCATTCCAGCTTTTACCTGGGCTGTATTCCCATGCCGCGGTGCAATGCCCGACGCTCTTCAGGACGTAAATACAAAGATTTTCTCCGAATGGCTGCCTGCTTTGAAAGAATACGAATTTGCAGCCGGCTATTGTATCGAAATGTATGATGACGTAAGCAAATATCCAAAAGGACTCGAAGATGAAAATTATTATTCTGAAATCTGGCTTCCTTTAAAGAAAAAAGAAAATGATTAATTCCTTCCGTTAACGCTGCAGACAATCAAAAAGGACTTTGCATCAAATGCCGAATGACAAAGTATGCAAAGTCCTTTTCCTACAGCAGTCATCGATAAAAACTTTACGATTGCCTCTCTGCCCGTTTTATGCAGATTCACATTCGCGTCTTATCTGCTGACAATTCGATAATATACTCTGGCAGTCAGTACATAAATAATCACATACATGCCTGCAAATACGAGAAATGAAATACCTGTACACATAATATACAGACGGCTGTTAACAAAATTCAGCAGGGCAAGCAGTCTGGATATGAGCGGAAACGCCGCCATTACATGTATGCCTGCCACAAACAGCGGCAAAAAGAATACTGTCAGTACCTGTGAGCGGATCGCGGCTTTGACTTCTCTCTGATCCATTCCGACTTTCTTCATAATAGCAAACCGATCTTTGTCGTCATATCCTTCTGAAATCTGTTTATAATATATAATGAGTACGGTAGCGGTTACAAACAGCACGGCTAAAAATATTCCGATAAAAAATAATCCTCCGTATAAACTGGCAAAATCCATTCTGGCCTCTGCGCGGGATTCTGTATGGGTATTCAGATTTCGTGATTTCAATGCTTTTACAAGCTCATAATAAAACTGTTTCTGTGTCTCCTCATCCGCATCACTGTCAAATCCATAAAACCTGCTAATATCGGTAGAAATTTCCCCGTATACCTCCTGCTGCTTTGCACAAATTTCCTGAAGTTCACCCATATCCGGCACAACTATAAACTGGGCGTTTGACATATTTGCCGCAAGAATACCGTACACTTTAAAATGATCCAGCTTTTCTGCAACCTTGTATTTTTTATCAAACAGATGAAGTACCGGTTCCTCGTAGGATTTACGATTCGAATAAATCAAAATCTCTCCGTCTTTTAATGTTTTCTGTGTTCCCTCAATCCGGTTGTAATCATCAAGTATCATAAAAAATAATACGTAAGACGAATCTATCGCTGTAATGGACGCATTTCTTTCTACTGTAAAAGTATCTCCCTGACAAAATGCTGAAAAATCTAAAAACGGATACTCTGTTTCATTTTTTATATCGATCTTCTTTTCGTTTTGCAGCATCCGAATCGTTTGAACGACTTCTTCTTCCCGCTCCTTTTCTGTCTCATGTGACGTTATCATAAACGAAGACGTATAACGTGTGTTTAAGATATCTTCCATACCGACCATCATTGAACTTGTGGAAGATACCATAACCAGCACCATCGTTGATAAAATACAGATATTTGCCAGTCCGACAGCATTTTGTTTCATACGGTAAATCATGCCAGACACACTGATAAAGTGCCTCGTTTTATAATAATATCCTTTGTTTTTGCGAAGCAGCTTTAAAAATGCGATACTTCCTGCTGTAAATAAGAAATAGGTTCCAATAATAACAAGCAGCACAGCAATGAAAAACGCAAAGATAGAAGCAATCGGATTTTCTGTTGTAATAGCGATATAATAGCCGCTTCCGATACAAATCAGTCCGGCGGCTGCCATCAGCCATTTTGTCTTTGGTTCCTTTTCTCCTGCGCTGCTATCCCGCAGCAATTCTACAGGCTTCGCAATGTGAATCTGGCAGACTGCATTTGCGAAGATCAGTAAAAATATAACTGCTGCAAGTTTCACTGTCAGGACGATTACTTTTATTGAGATAAAAAAGCCTAATATCACCTGCGCACCTATCAGTTTTCCAAGCAGCAGAAACATGAGTTTGTCCACCGCAATACCAAATGCAAGACCCGCTGACAGACTGATAACAAAGACATACAGAGTCTCCCATCCAAGCACAAGCGCCAGATGTCTTTTTTCCATACCAAGGATATTAAAAACGCCAAATTCTTTTTTTCTTCGTTTTATAAGAAAACTATTCGTATAAAACAGAAAGACAAACGCGAACAGGGCGACTACAAAACTGCCCAGCTCCAATATATATGCAATCGTGCTGCCGCCAAACATTTTTTCGATTCCCGGATTAAGCGCCAGCGATTTAAATACATAAAACATCGCTATCGTTAAAATACAGGTCAGCATATACGGAAAATAGGTTTTTCTGTTCTTTTTCATATTGCTCGCCGCCAGCTTTGGATAAAATCCGATTCTCATCTTCTCTCACCACCCGTCGCCAGCAATGTCAGCGTATCCGTTATCTTTTGATACATCTGCTCTTTTGTACTATTTCCCCGATAGATCTGGTGAAATACTTCTCCGTCTTTGATAAACAGAACGCGTCCGGCATGGCTTGCTGCTTTTGCAGAATGCGTCACCATCAGTATTGTCTGACCTTCAGCATTAATTTCACCAAAGATACGCAGCAATCCATCCGCAGAACGGGAATCCAGCGCTCCCGTCGGTTCATCGGCAAGCACCAGCTTTGGTTTTGTAATCAAAGCTCGAGCAACTGCTGCCCGTTGTTTTTGTCCTCCGGATACTTCATACGGATATTTTGCAAGAATTTTTGTAATTTCCAGCTTTTCGGCAATCGGCATCAGCCATGCATGCATCTCGCGGTAAGAGCAGCCGTTTAACACAAGCGGTAAAAAAATATTATCCTGCAGGGAAAACGTGTCTAACAGATTAAAATCCTGAAATACAAATCCCAGATTGTTTCTGCGGAACGCTGTCATATCTTTTTCTCTCAAATTGGACATACTTTTTCCATCCAAAAGCACCTGTCCGTTCGTTGGTTTATCCAATGCTGCCAAAATATTCAGCAGCGTTGTTTTTCCTGAACCGGATTCTCCCATAATTGCAACGTATTCCCCGTCTTCTATGGTAATATCCAGCCCTTTCAGCACCTCGATCTTTGCGCTTGGATCCTTCTTATCCTGATTCCTGTAATAATTCTTCACAAGCTTATCAGTCCTAATTATCTCTGTCATACCCACTCTCTCCGCTTTCTATCGCCATCACTTTTTTATAAGTATCTTATCTGACAGAACCTTCTTAAGCGCCAGATAAGCCGTCCACTGCGCCAGCCAGTAGATTACCCAG
>OFHA01000719.1_pt1 | contig 27137 bp, 16 predicted proteins | sample 1521891 | NCBI WGS metagenome assembly OFHA01 (sample SAMEA3504089, study PRJEB24116) | mouse gut metagenome | biome: mouse gut; feature: mouse-associated habitat; material: faeces | place: Denmark | collected 2011
TCTGTAGTCTCTGTCTCTTCTTCCTTCTCCTCAAAACGCGGCTTCTGCGGCACTTTTCCAAAATCAAAGGGATTGTTGTTGGAGGCCTCTGTGACACCGCCGCTGGCATTTTGCTCATCGACATGGATTTCTACCCGGTCAAGCCACGCTGGCTGCGTGTTGCCTGTGCCGCCTAAGAGTTTGTAGGCGGCATATCCCCCGCCCAGTGCATACACCCCTGCAAACACGGTACACCCCAGCGTCACCATAATATTCTTAAACGTTGATTTTTTCTTTCCCATACCCTCGCGTCTCCTTCACGCCCTAAATTCAATCCTACTCGACTGTCACGGATTTTGCAAGATTCCTCGGCTTATCCACATCGCAGCCCTTTCCGACCGCCACATAATAGCCAAATAGCTGTAGCGGGATAATCGCCAGTGAATTTGTAAAATACTGGTTAGTCCTCGGTATATAAATCACGTAATCGGCTGCCTTCTCAATCTCCGTGTTGCCTTCATTGGTGACTGCAAGCACAAATGCCCCTCTCGCCTTCACCTCGACCATGTTGCTGAGCGTCTTTTGAAACAGGTCATCCTGTGTGGCGACAGCCGCAACAAGTGTTCCCTTCTCAATCAAAGAAATCGTGCCATGCTTTAACTCCCCTGCTGCATACGCCTCTGAGTGGATATAAGAAATCTCCTTGAGCTTGAGCGACCCCTCCATAGAAATCGCATAGTCCACCCCTCTGCCGATAAAAAATACATCCTTTGCCCCGATATAGCGGTTTGCAAAGCGCTGGAGCCGCTGCTTGTTGGATAACAGCATCTCGATCTGCGCCGGAAGCCGCTTCAAATCCTCTATCATGCCAAGAAATGACGCAGGCTCGAGCTTTTCCCGCACCTTGGCAAACTTCATGGCAAGCAGATAGAGCGCTGTCAGCTGGGCGCTGTATGCCTTCGTTGTGGCGACGGCAATCTCTGGTCCTGCCCATGTATACATCACATTATCCGACTCCCGCGCAATAGAACTTCCCACTACGTTGACAATACCAAGAACCCTTGCTCCCCGCTCCTTCGCCTCTCTAAGGGCCGCCAGCGTATCCGCGGTCTCCCCGGACTGGCTGATCACAATGACCATCGCGCCTTCCTCCAGGATCGGATCTCTGTATCTAAATTCCGATGCCAGGTCCACCTCCACCGGAATCCTCGAAAGGCGCTCTATCACATACTTTCCGGTTACTCCTGCATGATAAGCGGAACCGCATGCCACGATATGAATCTTTTTCACCGCTGCCAGTTCCTCGTCGCTCATATCCAGTTCTTCTATCCTGATATCGCCCCTCTGAATCCTGGGGCTGATCGTAGCCGTCACGGTTTTCGGCTGCTCATACATTTCTTTCAGCATAAAATGTTCATAGCCCGCCTTTTCCGCCGCATTTTCATCCCAGTCAATCAGCACCGGCTCTTTCCGGATTTCCTCTTCGTCAATGTTATAAAAATGCATATGGCTGGCATGCAGTTTTACGATCTCCTGATTGTCCACGTAAGTAACCCTGCGGGTATACTTCAAAATCGCCGGTACATCCGACGCGATAAAACATCCCTCTTCATTCTGGCCGACGATCAGCGGGGAATCCTTGCGCGCCGCAAACAGGGTATCAGGGTGCTCTGCAAACAGTATGCCCAAAGCGTAGGAACCTTCCACACGCCTCAGCATACGAAAAATCGCTTCCATCGGATTTCCCTTATAATAATAGTCGAGCAGATGCGCCAACACTTCCGTATCCGTCTCCGACACAAACACATAACCCTTTTTTTCCAGAAACTTCTTAAGCTGCAGATAATTCTCGATGATCCCGTTATGCACAACGGAGATCGTCTCTTTCTGATTGAAATGCGGATGGGCATTTTCGTTGCTGGGCACGCCGTGAGTTGCCCATCTCGTATGACCGATACCGCAGCATCCCGGCATATCCGCGCCGCCTCTGGTCAGATTCTCCAGCACTTTCAATCTGCCGATAGACTTTTTATAGTTGATGCCCTCTCCCCCAAATACCGCAATTCCCGCTGAGTCATATCCTCTGTATTCCAGCTTAGAGAGCCCATCCAAAATCACCGGCGCCGCCTGTTTTTCTCCTATATACCCAACAATCCCACACATAGCATACTCCTCCCGCACATCGGAATCTTAGTCTTTCCGCTTTCCATCCCTCAGTCAGTGCCAATCCCAATACGCCCTGTTCATAGTATATTTCAAAATCCGCCTCTTTGACAGTCTTTTATAATTTTTTCCTAATTTATACCCTAAAAATTTATAAATACTGGTCACACACATCGGCAGAATCAGTCTGCCCTGCCCTTCCTTTTTCAGATACTCCGCCGTCTGTTTCACCAGCCTGAGTCCCTCCGATTCCGCCGGCACGCTCTCAAAAACCTCCGGATGCTCCGCCTGGGAAACACCCATGTCAAAATTCCTGCGGAACTGCTCCTTATTGGTATACTGATGGGAATGGATTACCTCCGCCTCCGCCGTATAGGCAATCCGATAGCCCGCCCTGATACAGCCCGCCGCGTAAACCATATCCTCATTAAAAATCGCATGTTTTAAAAAACCGCCCTGCTTATCATAGATATCCCGTCTGTAAGCTGCGCAGACATCTGAACAAAAATAAGTTTTAATCCCCAGTTCCGGCAGATCTTCCTTCGATTTGACGCGGCTCACAGGCGGATAATTAAATTCTCTTGTAAAGCGCTCCACGGCTCCTGCCTCCTCGCGGGGAAGCTGCCTCGCATATGAGACCGCGACGGCACTGTCCGAAAGAGGCGCCACCAGACGCTCCAGCATAAACTCATCCGCCGGCATTGCATCATCCGTCATCATCACAAAAACGGGAGCCTTTGACTTCTTTACCGCCTCCCGCCTTGTCCTGCCATGATCAAATTCCTTCCTGGATATATGCCACAATTTTACATTTTCATAGCGCTTCCGGCGCGGATGGTCATATTGAAACGCCTCCCAGTATTTTTGCTCCGTATTGAAAAGCAATATCTGATGCACCGGTATGCTCTGGTGTTCCAGCCTTTCTATCAGTTCCAAAAATTTCGATCCCGGTTTATATACCGGAATTATGATGTCAATCTCCTGCATATGTCTTTCCCTGTCTTCTCTTACCTTCGGTCCCCGGCAGCAACCTAATAACCTGCGGTTACCTTCGTATACATTATATCATGTCTATCGACATGGTAACGTTTCGCGATGCACACTCGCTTCGCTCGGCGCCGATATAATATCTGCCGATATTATATCATGAATCTTCGATTCATGATCGCCATTCGCCGCTCGCCGAATAAGTAAACTTATTCCTCTCGCTAACGCTCATTATATCATACTATTATCACTTTTGCACATAAAAAGTCAGGCTTTTACGCCTGACTTTGACTTCATTGTCCGTTTTATACCCCTTTGGGCTTATATTTTTCCGTTGCGCCCGTAATATAATCACTGTATTTCTGCACTTCGCTGCTTGGTACATAGCCGCTCTCGTCAAATAAAAACTCATGCAGCCAGCTCACATTATCCGCCAGATTATTCGGCACGATACAGTCACCGGGAGAACCGATATTGCCGCTCCACCTTTTGTCCGCCCTCGGAAATCCGTCGTCGGCAACAACCCTGTACTGGGATGCCTCACCCAAAAGTTCCGTGATCTCAGCAATACCGAAGGATGTATATACTTCATCAAAGACATCGTTCGCGATATCCACGAGCTGTCCCACGGAAGCCTCCTTTGACTTATCCATAATCGCTTTCAGCACATTTCTCTGACGTTCCGCACGCTTAAAGTCATCGCCCTTAGTGTAACGGATACGACAGTAACCGGTCGCCTGCATACCGTCCACAACCTGCATTCCCGCATTGCTCACAGGCGTATACTGCCTCTTTAAATCCTCCGCGATACAATACTGATAGTCGTTCAGATAATGAATCTCCTCGTTTGTGATATCCAGCGGAATCCCGCCAAGGGCATCAATCGTATCGATCAGCCCGGCAAAACCTATCGTCACAAAATCCTTGATATTCATATCCAGATTGGCATTCAACATGCTCATCGCCTGCTTCGGACCGCCCGCCGCATAGGCGCCGTTGCACTTATTGTATTTGTCATTGCCCAGATTCATAAAGGTATCACGGTATACCGAGAGCAGCCTGATCTCCTTCGTATCCTGGTTGATTGACGCGATAATAATCGAGTCGCTTCGGGTATTCTTGGTCAGCGCGCCTGTCGTGGAATCCACGCCAAAAAGCGCCACATTCCGATAGCCCTTCATCACTTCAAGCTGTTCCTCGCTGACACTTTCATTGACTTTGATCTCCTCGTCCTTGATCTCCAGATGCCCTACTTTCTCCGTTCTGGTCACGCCCCACAGCACAAGCAGCATCACGGCAAGCACAACAATCTCGCCCATGAAAAGTAAAATTCTCTTTCTCTTTTTCCTGGCCTTTGCCTTCGCAGAAACCTTTTTACCGGAACCGCCCTTCCCGGATGATTTTTTGCCTGAGGATTTCTTTTTCCCGCCGGAAGAAGATTTCCTTCTCGGTGCTTCGTATTCCCAGTCGTCCTCGTCCTGATATCTTGGTGCCATCTTTCCCTTATCCTTTCGCAAACTGATTCTACCTGTTTTAATAAGCGTTTTTATTTACAAAACCCTTGAATATGGTCAGGAATATGATCCTGACATCAAAGCCAAAGGTCCAGTTTTCAATATAATACAGATCATAATCGATACGTTTCCTGATGGAAGTATCTCCTCTGTAGCCGTTCACCTGCGCCCAGCCCGTAAGCCCCGGGCGCACCTGATGTTTGATCATATATCTCGGAATCTCTTCCTTAAACTTTTCCACAAACTGCGTCCGCTCGGGCCTTGGCCCCACAAGGCTCATATCGCCTTTTAATATATTAAAGAGCTGCGGCAGTTCATCCAGACTGGTACGCCTGATAAACTTTCCGACTCCCGTCACTCTCGGATCGTCCTTTACGGTCCATCCTTTCTTCTCATCCGCCTCACTCTGCATCCGCATGGAACGGAACTTGTACATATGAAAAGGTTTGTTATGCTGCCCGATGCGCTCCTGCATAAAGATCACCGGTCCCTTACTGGTAGCCTTTACCAGAACGGCAATCACAAGAAGAAGGGGCGAGCTGAGGATCAGCCCGACTACCGCCCCCACCAGGTCCAGCGCCCGCTTGCAGGCTCTGTTGCTCAGCCTTGTCAGCGGAACATTTCTGATATTAATAACCGGAAGCCCCATCAGATCTTCGGTATAGGGCCTGCTCGGTATGATGCTGTTATAGTCCGGGATAAACTTTGTATGCACACCCGATTTTTCACAGAGCGCCACGATATCCGTCAGCCTGCCGTACTGCGCAAGCGGCAGTGTGATCGCGATCTCATCCAGCTTGTTCTCCGGCAGGATGATCTCCAGATTGTCGATCCGCCCTACCACCTTTATTCCTTTATATAAAGTCCCACGGGCGACCACATCGTCCAAAATCGCATGAATCACATAGCCCCACTGGGGATTTGACTTTACCCTGTCAATATATTCTTCCGCCGCCCGGGAATATCCCACCAGAAGCACATGCTTCATATTATAGCCCCTGCGGCGCGCAATGACAAGCATTTCCCGCAGGCTGAACCGAAAAGCGGTTGTCAGTGTGATATTCAAAACCACAAACAGGAAGATCATGGAACGGGAGAAATGCTGCTGCCAGATCACAAACAGCACGGAGGTTAAGCTCACCGCACCGATGATATTCGCCTCCACAATCCGCCAGAACTCTCCGCCGGGACCGGAACCCCGTTTCGCAGTATACAGATTACAGAATCTGTAAATGATCAGATACGCCGCCACAATATAGGGAATGGCGCTGAAATACGTCTCCATGGGCAGATAAAAATCGCCCGGCTTTACGTTGCTTAAGGGACTTTCAAATTTGAGCCACCATGCCAGAATATAAGAGCCTGCAATGATCAGGGCATCGATGATTACATGTAACCCGTTCAGGTATTTCTGATTATTCTTTATCATACTACACCCATACTTAACAAAATATGTGGATTTTTCCACATTTTGATATTCTACAATAATATGACAGAAATTACAATATTTTTATTTCAGCGCCTCTTTTCACCGAAAACAGGAACAAAAACGGCCGTAACTCAGTCACCCCAAAAATCTTCTGACCGTATTTATCCACAGTTCCCACTGAATCGCCACATAATTTCCAAGATTTTTGATGCGGAAGGGCACATGATTTTTTCTGCCGCCCTCTTTATAATACATCCGAAATCCACGCATCAGCCCTTTCAGATAGTTCTTCCCCAGCCCTTTTTGGCAGAAAAACAGCCATTTTATACAAAATCCCGGCAAAAGAAAGGGCAGATTGATCAAAACCTGCAGGGGAGGCATATTCTTTTCAATAAGATAGATGCTGTTAGCGGAAGAAAGGTTTGTCTTAAATGCATTATATTTTGAACCTGATACGCTGCTGCCGGCATGATACACAAGCGCCGCCGGCTCATACAGGTTATAATACCCGTAAATCCGCGCCCGATACCCGATATCCACATCTTCCAGATAGGCAAAATGCTTCTCGTCAAACAGCCCGATCTCATCCAGAATTCTCTTTCGATAAATCGCAGCACCGCCGCAGGCGGCAAAAACCTTCCGGGGCTTTACATACTTTTCCGCCACTTTTTTCCCTTTTCCGTAATCATACGCCCAGCCCAGGGCACAGTAATAATCACCGGCATTATCCATACGATCCGGCGCCTTCATCATGCGCATCTGCGCCCCCGCGGAAAACGCCCGCACCTCCCTCTCCAGCGCCCGCTCCATCGCTTCCACAAACCCTCTCTCAACGGTCAGGTCATTGTTCAGCAATATAACATAAGGTGTCTTCGCCGCTCTGATCCCGACATTGACCGCCTCACAAAAGCCCCTGTTTTCTCCCATACGGATCACTTCCACTCCGGCATATCCTTCCGCCAGTTCGCAGCTTCCATCCCCGGAGCCGTTATCGATCACAAGAATCCTTGTCGGATGGCTCTTCGTATCCTCCCGGATCGAAAAAAGACACTTTTCCAAATATTCTATTCCATTATAGTTGGGAATCACAATGGTTGACTTCATTCAGATATTTATCCCTCTTTTGAAACGCCGGACTTTGCTCTTTATCCAAAGAACAAAGCCCCCTATCTCCTCACCCGAATCATCGGATTCCAGACAAGACGCAACCCTCTCTCCCGCAGCAGGGCGCAAAACGCAAGGCTCCGCTGCCTCCAGATCCCCTCGTCCAGCCTGTTGCAGTACGCCTCATCCCGCTCTTTCGGATTTTCCACATAGGGCACCTTCATGATCTCTTCAAAAACAGAAATATCTTCCCTGCGCAGGATCATTGTCCTGGCATCCAGCGCGAAGGCATCTCTGCTGACCGAAGCCACATTTGCCGGACCGGAAAAAAAGCCCGGCAGCCCCGCAAACGGGCAAAGTCCGTTTTGCAATAAAATACCACTTGCTATTTTATTATCTCGATCCAGCACGGAGCCGCCTGCCGCTCCCACATCCTGCCTCGCCGTCAGAATATCCGGCTTGTAGGAAATACGATAAAAACCCACATGCTCCGTATCCTCCGCCCGTCCGGCTATTTCCTTCTCCTCCAGAAAATCCTGCAGCGCCCGCCTTCCCGCTTCATAGGCGTAAAGCTTGCTGGCAGGATTTGCCGCTGTGGAAAGCTGATGGCAGCGCCAGTGATAAAGCACTTTCCCCACATGCACGATCTCCTCCTCCTGCAGCCTGCCCACCGCCCGCAGAATCAGATCATAATCCTGCGCGCCGTCAAAAGCGGAGCGGAAGCCAAGGTCTTTCACCAGGTACGCTTCCATCAATAAAAAATGACAGATATAATTATTGGAGAGCAGGAAATCAAAATTAAAATTACACTTTATATTAGGCTCATAAAAATGCTGTCCGCTCTCATCACATTTATCTTCATCGGAATACAGCAGCCTCGCACGTATCCCCTGCTCATCCAGAGTATTGACCGCCCGCACCATCTCATACAGTGCGTTCGGCGTCAGCACATCATCATGATCCAACAGCCCGATATAATCTCCGCCCGCATGGGAAATACCCCGGTTGCTGTTTGCCGAAATGCCCTCATTGGCATATAACGCATGATATTTTATTTTTCCCGCCTGCCCGGAGGACAAAGTCCTCTTCTTTTTCTCTACGCATCCCCTTACCGTCTCACTCTCGCTGGCATCCGCAATGATCAGTTCCCAGTTTTCGTAACTCTGCGCCGTCACAGAATCGATCAACGCCGTCAGAAACTCTTCTTTTGTCTCATAGGCCGGCACCACAATGCTGATCAGCGGTATTTTCCCGAAAACGGCTTTCCTCTGCCGCGCCAGCTCTTCCTCTGCCGGCGGCTCATAAAAATAATCCGCATCATAATGAGCGGTGAGCCGCTCATATGCCGTGCCCACCGCTTTTTTGATGCCGTTACGCTTCATGTAATTGATTGTTTTCATGATATTCTCATTAAACATACCAAAACCATTTTCAGAAAACACATTTCCCCGATACCGCTTACATCCCGGCACCACAACCGGCGGGGATTACAGCAGCGCCTTCACCGCCTCGGTCAGCGCCTCGACTTTCGCCTGCGCGTCATCCAGATCGGTCCCCTTCACGCCCATGTAAAATTTGATTTTCGGCTCCGTACCGGAAGGACGGGCGCAGCACCAGGAATCATTTGCCAGTTCAAAGTACAGTACATTGGACTTCGGCAGGCCGGTAGGCGTTATTTCCCCTGTTGCCATATTGGTCGTCTGATCCAGATCATAGTCCCTCATCTCCACTACCTGCAGATCGCCAAAGTTTTTCGGCGGGTTCTTGCGCAGTTTATCCATGATCGCGGCAATCTGCCTTGAACCGTCAATACCCTTCATCGTGATCGCGTACTGTGTCTCTTTATAATAGCCATATTTCTCATACAGATTGATCATCTGATCCCAGAGCGTAATCCCCTGCTTCTTGCACCATGCGGCCACTTCGCACAGGCACATCACCGCAACGACCGCGTCCTTATCCCTCGCATGGGTTCCCGCAAGACAGCCGTAACTCTCCTCCAGGCCAAATACATAATGATAAGAATGATCCCGCTCAAAGAACTTGATCTGCTCGCCGATGTACTTAAAGCCGGTCAGCACTTCCACAAATTTTGCCTTGTAGTCTTCCGCGATGGCGCGCGTCATATTGGTGGTCACAATGGTGGTTACCATTGCCGGATTTTCGGGCATCTTGCCTGTAGCCGCCCTCTCCCGCATAATATATTCCGCGATCAGCATGCCGGACATATTTCCGGTAAAGGAAACATACTCGCCGGTCGCTTTGTCTTTCGCATAAATACCCAGTCTGTCGGCATCGGGATCTGTCGCAAGCACCACATCCGCATCCTTCTCCTTCGCCAGCTTCAGTGCCAGCGCAAATGCCTTCGGATCTTCCGGGTTCGGGTAATCCAGGGTGGTAAAATCAGGATCGGGCAGTTCCTGCTCGGGCACGATATACACATGCTTAAAGCCCAGCTCGGAGAGAATCCTTCTTACCGGCACGTTGCCTGTCCCGTGGAAAGGCGTGTAAACGATCCTGATATCGTCAGCCATCTCCTGAATCACTTCCGGATGGATGATCTGCTTTTTCAGTTCTTCCATGTATCTGTCGTCGATCTCTTTTCCGATCACCTGATACAATCCTTTATCCATGGCTTCCTGCTTATCCATGGTTTTCACGTCATTGTAATCCGTCACCGCACGGACTTCTTCGATGATTTCGCCGTCTCTGGGCGCAGCCACCTGTGCACCGTCCTCCCAGTATGCCTTATAGCCGTTATACTCCGGCGGATTATGGCTTGCCGTCACTACGATACCGGAAATGCAGCCAAGTTCTCTGATCGCAAAGGAAAGTTCCGGTGTGGGACGCAGCGCGTCAAACACATAAGCCTTGATGCCGTTTGCCGCCATGCACAGAGCCGCCTCATCCGCAAACTCGGGGGACATCCTTCTGGAATCATAAGCAATTGCCACACCCTTCTCCTGGCCGCCCTGTTTCAGAATATAGTTTGCAAGCCCCTGAGTGGCTTTTCTTACCGTATAGATATTCATGCGGTTCGTGCCCGCGCCGATCACCCCTCTGAGACCGCCCGTACCGAATTCCAGTTCCTTGTAAAAACGATCTTCAATCTCGCCTTCATCAGCCGCAATACCGCGAAGCTCCTGCTTTGTCGCTTCATCAAAGTATGCATCCGATAACCAGAAATTATACTGCTCTTTGTAGTCCATTTGTAATCCCTCCATTTCTGAAATTCCTCTTATTGCTTCATTATAACAGACTTTTCCGGGAATGGGAATATTTTCTTTTCGGTCTGATTTCCCATCACACATTTTTATATGCTGAACTGTTACGCATACTCCATACAAACCAGGCATGTTTTTCTCCCTTTCAAGATATGGATTGACCATAATGATCAACCACGCTATGATAGTCTAAGAAACGGTTCCGTCTCAAAGACACATTCCATATCAAAACAAAAAGGAGAAATGCCATGCAACGTTTTTCAGAACTCCACTATCTTCGCCCTGACGGCGAATCCCTGCTTGCCGCCATAGACAGCGCGGCAAGCGCACTGAAGCATGCCGGTGACTACCCGACTGCCAGAGAAATTTTCCTGAACTTAAATCAAAAACAGGAACACTTTCATACCATGGAAGAACTGGCTTCCATCCGCAACAGTATTGATACGCGGGATACTTTTTACGAAAAAGAAATGGAGTATTTCCACAGTATCAAGCCCAGAATCCATGTGGAGATGAAAAAATTCCATGAAGTATTTTTAGCCGGCAGATTCCTCTCCGATTTTGAGAAAGAACTGGGACAATTATATATCGAACATGTGAGAAGCCGCATACGTCTTGCCGCAGAATGCAATATAGACCTTCAGGTCAGAGAAAGTATGCTGGTACAGGAATATTACCGGACTACTGCCGCGCCGCAAACGGAATTTCACGGAGAACCCTTAAACTTCTACGGCCTTTTAAAGAAAATGCAGGCGCCGGAGAGGGCACTCCGAAAGGAAGCGATGGCGGCATGGTCCGCATTGTATGAATCCATCTCCGAAAAGCTGGACGATATTTACAGTGAACTTATCAGCATCCGCCTCAGGCTGGCGGAAAACCTCGGTTTTCCCGGCTATGAGGAAATGATCTTTTTGCAGAATAAACATTACACCTATACTCCTGACGATGTGGCAGTGTTCCGTGAACAGATTCTTCGTCACATTGTACCGCTCGGCGTCAGATTAGCGGAAGAACAAAAACGCCGTCTCGGCGTCGAAAAACTTCATTACTACGATGAAGCCCTCCTGTTTCCCGAAGGAAATGCGGTGCCTGTCGGAACAAAAGATGAAATGCTTGTGAACGCGGGAAAAATGTACCGGGAACTCTCCGATGCCACAGGCATATTTTTTGATTTTATGCTGCGCTACGATCTGTTTGATCTCGAGACGAAGCCGGGCAAACAGCAGGGCGGCTATTGCACGATGCTCGCCGAATACAAGGCACCTTTTATCTTCTCAAATTTCAACGGAACAGACAAAGACGTGGATGTACTGACACACGAAGCCGGACATGCTTTTCAGGCTTTTGAGTCTCTCCGCAATGTGCCTCTCTCCGATCAGGTCTTTGCGCCCGTGGAAGTAGCCGAGATCCATTCCATGGCCATGGAGTTTTTCACCTACCCCCGGATGGAGTTATTTTTTGGAGATCAGGCGGAAAAATACCGCAAATCCCACCTGTGGAATGAGCTGCTTTTTATGCCCTATATCGCCTGTGTGGATGAATTTCAGCACCGTGTCTATCGGGAAAAACTGACGGATGCCGCAGAACGCAGAAAAGTGTGGAGCTCGCTGGAAAAGAAATATCTGCCCTGGCGCGATTACGACGGCGATCCGTTTCTGGAACAGGGCGGATTCTGGATGCAGAAACTGCATATTTTTGCATGCCCCTTCTATTATATCGAGTATGCTCTGGCACGGATCGGATCTCTGGAATACTATGGCCGGATGGCAGATGATTTTCAGGGTGCTTTTGAGGATTACCACCGCCTCTGCCGCGCCGGAGACACCAAAAGCTACCCGGAACTTCTCGCTCTTGGCCGGCTGAGCAATCCTTTTGCGGAAGGGACCGTGGAAAGGGTTATGGATACCGTTTTGGAGTTGTTATAAAGTCCTTTCCGGAAACCGGTATTCTTTACGCCGAACCGCCGGATTTTCTTCTGCCGCCTTATCATCGTTTTATTCTTCCTGATCAGGCGGCAGATTGTAAAATGCCTCTATTTTCCCTTTTAGCGCCTCATAATACGCCTCACTCCATTCCCAACCATACCAGGGAAGATAACCGCAGATAACGGAATCGCCATGGCATTGATATTATCGTTAAATGCCCCTTTATCTCCTATGCATTCGGACAACCCGCTCACTTTTCGCAAATCCGCCTGATCCAGCCGATGTTCCCTGTCGGAATATCGGCGCAGATATTCCAGAATTCTGAAACACTTCTCGAAATTGCTCTTCCGTTCGTTTTTTTTGCTGCCTCATCCCATCTCACCTTCACTCTGAAAGCCTTCTGTCTTTTTCCATCATCTTTAACTCTGTTCTATCGGATTTTCCCCTCCCTTACCCTGTCAGCAATATTTCCTCCCCTCCACATAAAAAACTTCTCCTGTCTCAATGCAGTATGCCGCCAGATTCCCACCGAACACACAGCCGCAGTCAACAGCGATATGTCCGTGCTCCCGATATACCTCCGCTTTTCCATCCCGCCGTATCAATGATGTCGGTGTATGCCCTGTCACCAGAAACCTGTTGTGATCCTGATAATATCTGCTTCCGTAATCTGCCCTCTCGCACAGAAAATCCCAGAACTCATAATCATCCATCGGTCTGCTTTCCTCAAAACAACTGATTCCCGCATGCACCAGAACATATTCTTCCTTCCCGTTTTTCAGCACCGCATAGGTCAGCGCTTCGCTCACGTATGCAAGGACCTCCTGCTGTTCTTCCCGCGTAAGCGCCCGGAACTGTTTTGCCGTTATGCCTCCGCCGTCTAGTATCCAATCAGAATATAAAAGCAAATCCTCCGATTCCAGATTCTTAAGATTTTCCTCCGTGATGTCCACCGCCAGCCTTCTGAGTACACTCAACATAACATAATCATGATTTCCGACAATATATATCACATTAGGGCGCATCATCATATCACGGATCACTTTGATCGGCTCCGGCCCCCTGTCCATCGCATCCCCCAGAACATAGAGTTCATCCTTTTCGGAAAACCGGATCCTTTCAAGAAGTTCTTTGTACTCTTTATAACAACCGTGTATATCTGAAACAATGTAACGCATAAAAATCCTCCTTTTTGTGGGTTGAAAATTTTAATGTTCAATCTTATCATCACCTGATGTAATATAACTATAACAGGAAAAAGGGTGGATTTTCCCACCCTTTCCATATGTTTTAGAAGTCCCGGACCTGACATTGCTGCTCTTTTCCGTTCTCGGATTTTCCTATCAGCACCTTCTTTCCGCAGAAGGCAAAACCGTATTTCCTGATCCGCTGCCCGGGTATCCCTCTTGTCCTCAGAACCTCCTCATACTTCTTTTCCTCAATCTGCGTAAGAGCTGCCTGTACCGTATCTTCTAAAGAACCTTCCCTTTTCGGATTCATCACTTTAAATTCTATAATGATCGCTTCCGCACTCTTACCGGCATCTCTTGGCTCCAGCATAATATCGTATCTCCCGAAACCGCTCTCCCGATTGGAAGTGATAATATACCGATCCCCAAGATCCACCATAAGCCCCAGCACAAAACCGTGATAGAATCTCTCCGGTTCCGTCTGACCGGAAGGCTTCCCTCCCGTGTCAAAACTGCTGAACATCGCAAGTGCCATCCTGTTCATATAAGTATTCATTGCATCCGTATCATCTCCCAGAAGCGCCCGGATAAAATCGCCGTAATTATCCTCCTGCTCCACAAACCAGCCGCTGATCAGATCCTCAAACATCAGATGTACTTCCCTGTTGGTAAAAGCCAATGTATAGTACCAGCGCCCGGTTCTCTCCACATACTCCTTCCGAAGAACTTTCAGATATCCTCCCGCCAGCAGAAGACTCCACACGGCATTCTTTTTTACAGCAAGCTGATCATATACGATCTGTTCATCTATCTCCATCTGAAGCGCTTTTCCGCGCATCAGTTCCTCAAAATCCTGCTTGATATTTTTACTGCCTCCACGGAGCAGAACACTGACCAGCGCATTGGAACTGGTATTCGCCCAGTAAGCTGAAAATTTTCCTGTCTTCAGATAATTCAGAATAGACCACGGATTATATATCTCTCCTGTCTTTCCAAAGGTGAAACCGTCATACCAGCGCTTAACTTCCTCTTTCCCATCTTCCATTCCGTACTCATCTAATGCGGCAAATACTTCTTTCTCCGTAAAGCCAAAACTGTCCCCATATAAGTCGGAAGTTGAGGTCACTACCGTCAGATTGTTCAGATCGGAAAAAATCGACTCTTTACTTATTCTGGTAATCCCTGTCATGATCGCCCGATCTAAATGCGGATTTGTTTTGAATGCAGCGTTAAAGAGCCCTCGGACAAACTCCACCATCTCTTCCCAATACCCATACACATACGCCTCCTGCATAGGCGTATCATATTCATCCAGCAAAATAATAACATTCTTCCCATAATAGCGTGACAGATACAGAGACAACTGATTCAAAGCCAGTGTCGCCGTCACATCGTCCATATCCACGGAGACGGCATCAAAAAAATCCTTTTCTTTCTCATTCAGCAGATCCCCCTCCATCAAAAAACCATAACGGGAATATAGATTGGTAAATATCTGACAGATTTTTCTGCGCGCCGTAACATAGTCCCGCTCTTTTATATTGGCAAAAGACAGACTGATCACCGGATAAGTTCCCTGCAGCTTCTGAAATTTTTCATGCTTCCAGACAGAAAGCCCCTCAAACAGATCACTCCTTCCGGCATAGTTTACGGAGAAAAACTGCTCCGTCATGCTCATCGTAAGTGTTTTTCCGAATCTTCTGGGACGGGTAATCAAAGTAACCACATCATTGTTTTCCCACCACTCTTTTATGAAATTCGTTTTATCTACATAAAAGCAGTTTTTTTGAATCAAAGTTTCAAAATCCTGATGCCCTATGCCGACTACTCTAGCCATATTACCACACCACCTTTGCCACAGACCTCTTCCAAAAAACAGGAATAACCAAAGACTGCCATAAAAAAATTATACCGTAAAGCACTGGCTTAAACAAGAAACTTTTGTATCCGGCATTATCCCTTTTCCTTTTTCCGTCTTCTTCCGAGCAGCGCCGGGAAAAATCTGTTGATCACCATAATACAGGCCGTCTCCAGGATCAGAATAACCCCAACCACATTCACAAAGAAAAATATTCTGTTTCCCATCGGAATAAACCCGTTCACCCTGTTTGCCAGATTCAGGCTGATATAAAGGAAATAAAAATCAATATGCGTTGCCATAATGATCAGAGAATTTTTCCCCAAAAACAAAAGAGGCTTTACAGGCGGCAGACTTTTACAGATCAGGAGAATCCCCCCAAAAGAAAGCATCGCGGAAAGATAAAATAAAACAGGTATCTCCCCGAAACTTAAGCTGCGAAAATCAAAATAACCATTTGCCACACTGATCGGAATCCCCAAAAGAAACAGCAGGCCTCCGCCTGCAAGCTGCCCCCAAAGAGGAAGTTTTTTTCCCCCTGCCCAAAACTCCGGGAAGCCCTCAAATAAAAGATACCCCGCGCCGACAAAAGGCAGCGCATATACTGCCCGCAGAAAAGTCCTGATCACACATAAAAGCGCATAAAGCAGTCTTTCCGACAAAAAAAATCCCTCCAACGGTTTCAGCATTCCATTCACGAGAAATGACAGCACTGTCAACATCAGACACAGAAGCACAGTCCATACCAGGGCATATCTTCTGCCCGTCACCGCCTTCCTCAATCCTATAAAAATACTTTCCGCCAGAAATAAAGCCGGCAGAAACCAGAGCACCGAACTCCCCCAGAAGGTGAGCATATCATTTAGCCCCAGCCATACTTCCTCCATATCGGAAATACCCATCACCACACGCAGAATATCCCGCAGAATATAACACAAACTGAAACATAAAAAGGGCGTAAGCAGAGAACGCCCCTTTCTTATTAATATCTCCTTCATGCTCTTTTCGGGTTCTTTCGTATAACCGATCATCATCCCGGACATAAGGAAAAAAAGAGGCGGCGCAACCGAAGAAATCCACCAGATTGCCTTAAGCGGCACCGTTGTCGAATGCATAACGACAATACCAAAAATGCCGATTCCCTTTACCATATCCATGTAATCCAAACGTTTCTTTGTCATACTTCTTCCTTCTTTATTTATACATAAATGAATAGTTTAACGAGATCACATTGCCTCATACCTTCAGCGCATAATCACTTCGATCCAGTGAAAAGTTTGGATTATAGTAAGGATCTCCCTTCTCAAGTTCTTCCTTCCATTTCTCCCTGAACCTGGCGGCCTCCTCATTATAACGCCCTGCCTTCTCTCCCTCATCATCCAGGCCTCTCGAAATGGACTCAAAATGATACAGTTCACAGTACGGATTCCAGACATTCAGCAATCCCTTTTTCCGCAAACGCAGACAGAAATCCACGTCGTTCAGCGCGACCGCAAAACTATCATCCAGACCGCCCAACTCCTCATAGAGCGTCCGCTTCACCATCAGACAGGCTCCTGTCACCGCCGTCACATCCTGCGCATAGCAGAGCCTGCCCATATATCCCAGATTCGTCTGCGCCACCCGGTAATGGGTATGCCCCGCCGTCCGGTGTGCCCCCAGTCCGATCACGATGCCCGCGTGCTGGATCGTCTTATCCCCATAGTAAAGCTTTGCACCCACCGCGCCCACATCATCCCGCTGGGCGTACATCAAAAGTTCTTCGAGCCAGTTGATCGAAATCACCTGCGTATCATTGTTTAATAACACCAGATATTCCCCTGTGGCAAAGGAGGCGCCGAAATTATTGATCCTGGAATAATGAAATGCTCCCTCATACCGCACAACCCGGATATTCGCATATTTATCCAGGCTCTTATAATATTCCTCTATCTCCTCCGTCACCGAATTATTCTCCACGATAATGATCTCGTAATTATCATAGGTGGACTGTTTCAAAATGGAATCCACACAGCGCGACAGATCCTCCACATGATCCTTATTCGGAATAACAATCGAAATTTTCGGATTCCCCTGCACCTCATATTTCACACGGAAGATCGTCTCAAAGGCCTTTGTGCTGACAATCTCAAAATTCTCAAACCCGTTTACCCTCAGATGATCCGCCACGGCTCCTCTCGCCGCCTCAATGGCATAACTCTTCGCGTTGATATCCGCCGCCACGCTTGCCTTGTGGGAGCGCCAGTAATAAAGAAGCTTCGGCACATGCGCCACATGCTTTGCCCGGGATGTGAGCCGCAGGATCATATCATGGTCCTGACTGCCGTCAAACCGGGAACGGAACAGTTCCATCCCCTCAAGAAGCTTTCTATCAAATACACTGAAATGACAGATATAATTGTTGGCGCGCAGATTGTCAACGGCAAAATCCGGCTTAAAATGCAGCGTCAGCATATCGTCTATCGTCTTGTTTCCCTTAAAAGTCGTCTCGTCGCAATAAAGATAATCCGCACCTTCCCCGCAGATTTTTTTCATATACTCAAACAGCGCCGACGGATGCAGTACATCGTCATGGTCAAAAAGTCCGATGTAATCCCCCGTTGCCATTTTCAGGCATTCATTGGTATTTCCCGAAATGCCCTCATTTTTCTCCAGCTTCCGGTAACAGATCCGTTTATCCTTCGCCCCGTACTCCCCGCAGACCTCTCCCACATAGCCGTGTTCCTGATCGGAACCGTCCGCCAGACAGAGCTGCCAGTTCTCATAAGTCTGGTTCAGCACAGAGTCCAGCATTTCCGTCAAAAACTTTCTCGGCGTATTATATAAAGGCACAAGAATACTGAAACGGATTTCTCTTGGAAACTTTGTCTCCCTTTGCCCTGCCGCCTCCTCCGGCGTCGGAAAGCTTGCCGTGCCGTGCTGCGTCTTCGCCCTTTTCTCGATCATCTTATTTCTGATCTTCCGGGCAATCCCCTTCGGCGATCCGTAATTTCCCAACCGCTCTTTTGTACGCTTTATCAGATGATAAAAACTCCGAAGCGGCTTTGCCATCTTCCAGATCCCGCTGCCCTTGATCCGCTCCAACTTCCCCGACAGGTCCTCTACCTGCGCATTGGCGTCGGAAAGGCGCCCCGCCAGATTTGCGGCTTTCTTCCTCTCTCTGAAATAAGCTTCCCTATAATAAGCAAGCTGCTCCTCTTCCGGCAGTTCCTCCGGCCTGATTTCCGTTGTGTTTATCTGATTCTCTTCCAATTTATCCATTACCCGTTCTTTCTGCAATATTCAATGCGCATCTTTTTCACCGTTTCGTAACAGTCCAGCCTTTCGGCTGCACTGTTACTGAATCCGCCCTATTTTAAGTTCACCTACGGTGAAAGGGCGGATTCTATTTTCCCGTCACACATTTTTATATGCTGCACTGTTACACCGTTTCCATGTCATTGCTCCTGCGTTACGCCATTATCTCCCCGGCGGCTTCCACCCTCACGTCACTGCACTGATAATACATCTTCCCACTGCACACATTCCGGTACAACATGCCGATCCTGTACTTTCCAAAAGCAATGTCCTCTTTCAACACCCTGCACACAAACCCGGACAGCGCAATATTTTTCTGCCTGGGAAGAATTTCTTCCACATCCGGCCTGAGCCTCTCCTTTACCGGCACTTTGTAGTAAAAATCTCCCTGCTCCGGCTCTAATATAAGCCATCTCTCAAACAGACAGTTATCCTCCCAGAGCATATAACACCAGCCCTCCGCTTCCACAATATCCGGCTCTTCCAGATAAATCTTATGCTGCTTCCCCGCCCGCTCCACGGTCAGCATCACCGCGCCGGAAAGGGCCTTCTGCAATTCCTGTTTTCCCTCTCTCTTTTCCGGAGAGGCCGTATCCAGCAGTCTCTCATAGGGATAATGATAGCCGATATGATAATCCGGCGCATTGTCCGTGAGCTGTTCACTGTAGTAGGGATCAAATTTATGGAACAGCGGGTGTTTGTCATAGAGATTCGTCTTTTCCTGTATCAGCCTGTGCCATTTTTCCTCGGACAGATCATCGATCCCGCGGCTTGCCGACTCATGGTGCAAAAGCACCGCATCATTCCGAAGGACATTCCTGTATCCCGCCTCCGCCAGCTTAAAACAAAAATCCACATCGTTGTAAGCCACCGCCATCTCCTCATCGAGACCGCCGACTTCCTCGTAGACGGATTTTCTGACAAGCAGACAAGCCGCCGTCACAGCCGTCATGTCATAAGCCACCGTATTGTGCCCATAATAATACGTCCTGTCGTCAGGAAACGTTGTCAGCTTGTGGGACGGACCGATATGCATATTGGTCACCCCCGCATGCTGTATCCGCTCCTCACCCGGGTACCACAGCTTCGCCCCCACCGCTCCCGTGCCGGGCAGCTTTGCCTGTCCCAGCATAATGCGCAGCCAGTTCCTTTCGATAACTTCCACATCATCGTTGAGCAGCAGAATATACGCTCCCTTTGCCTCCCGGACTCCCGCATTGCACATCGCCGAAAAATTAAACGCCATAGGCCTGTATATATAACGGCTCTCTGCCTTTATAGATTCCAGAAACTCACGAATAGTTTGCCGGTTTTCCTCGCTGCTTCCGTTATCTACCACGATAAATTCCACAAACTCCCGCAGTCCGGACAAATATGTCCTCTCCAGGAAAGAAGCGATGCAGTTTCGCAAAAGTTCCGAGTGATCTTTCGATAAAATAACAACCGATATTAAATGTGCCGCTGCGCAGGCCGGAACAACAGACCAAACATCCGGGTGCAGCGTCTGGTAAGAACATGCTTCAAAACCCATGCCGTTTAAAAAATTTTGTTTTACTTTCAGATACGCTTTCTCAAAGCCCCAAAATTCGGGATTCGCATCCTTCCTCATCTTTCCGGTTTCCAGATAGTATTCCCGGTCCGCCGGCATCTCAAAATCCGCCGTAGAATGTTGATGATATAACACCAGATCCAGACATACTATCTCCGGAGCGCCCATATCCGCCGACGATTCCCCATCACTCTCCGCATAATAGAATCCGGTCTGCCAAATATTTCGTTTATCATATACTGCCGCTTCGGGCTTTAGAAAATACGCCTTCAGCAGCCGCAGCACAAAATCGTACAGATTACACTTCACATCCTCGCAGCCGGACAGAGATACCTGCTCCGCCCACGCCCGATCCACCGCAAAATAACTGCCCATATAAAAGAACCCAAGCAGCGTATCCGGCGACCAACAGGGCTTAAACCAGGGAAAACACCGCTTCCCGCCGGCTATATGGTCCTCCCCGCCGTAAAGCAGCTTTGTCTCCGGACAGGCGCTGAACCAATCTTCTATACAGGAGACCGCCCGCTCGTCCAGTTCTTCGGGATGATCGGCAAACAAAAGGATATCCGGTTCAAGGCCGCCTTTTTCGCCTCTTTCATCCCCCGCATTTTCCACTATGCCGGATAACCCGGTCAGGCCCGCCAGTTCTTCATAAGGGATCACCCGACATATACGACGCTTCTCCTGCCCCTTCTGCGCCAGAGCCTCACGATACCGCTCCCATAAAACGGGCTCCTCCTCCCTGATCCACTGACCGTAGCTGTCCCTTTGACAGTGCAGCCTTTCCTCATAGTCCGATGTCAATTCAGCACTTCCCTCAGAGGACACCGCTTTTTTCCCGCCGCGGCGCAGGAGAGACGCCGCATGCCTCAGTTTCCTGTAACCTCTTGTAAACAAAGAAGGAAACTGCGACACTTTATAAAGAGGATTCCCGCAGATCGCCGCATACTTTGCCTGCAGCTCCTCCTTCTTCCCCTCCGCATCCGCAACCTTTCCCGCCAGCACGGTATTTTTCTTTTTTTCTGCCTCATATGCTTTTTGATAATACTCAGCCCAACTATACTTCATAAAAACCCTGCCCCGTAACTCCCCTTGCTCCATACACCATTCTTTCTTCCTTCCTATTTTTACTTCTCCTCAAAGTCTGACCTCATACCCGATCTCCCGCAATACCAGTTCATCATCAATAACCTCATAATAAACCCCTTCCGCCTTCACGAAACCACTTTTCTGATACAGCAAAGCCGCCGGAACATTACTATCCACAACAAACAACCGCAAATATTCCGCCCCGAAATCTCTCGCCGTCTTTTTCGCCCTTTCCAGCATCAGACTTCCCACACCCCGTCTCAGACAACACACATTTACCCCAAAACGGTCAAGATACAGCGCCCTCGCGTTATGATCCTCCCACTCCACACAGCCCTCTCCCGCATTAGATTCACACAGGGCAAAGGCCGCCATAGGAGCATCCTTTTCCGTCATCAGATATAACCTGCTGCCTGCTATATCACTCTCCAGAAATTCACAAGGATAAATCTCATCCCATATCTGAATGCCATCCTCGTCCATCTTTTTGACAATCTCTTTATACATCCCTTTAAGCCGCCCCAAATCCTCCGGGACTGCCGCCCTGTAATCCATAGTATCTCCTCCTTCTCTCCTCTACTCAACCCGCAACGTCTCCGCACTGAACCCGCAGAGTTTCTGCCTTGAACAGGCGTCCTCCCATAAGTACCCGATCAGGTACTCTCCTTTCGGCAGTACATCCCGCCCAATCCGGACACTCACCCCGCAAAGCGCCGGGTGGTCGATATAGGGAAGATTCTCCTGAAAATCCGGTCTGTAACATGCCCTGTAAGGTATTTTCCACAATCCTTCCCCGTTTTTCTCCTGCCCGCCCTCTTCCCGCACCGCCTTCAACAGCAGGCTCTTATCATAACGACTGTTATCTACATTCACCGCATAAGACCACCCCTGAATATAGTAGTCCCCGCCGCCGGATCTTCCCGTTATCCACGCACTCTCATCCCCGGTAAATTCCAGTCCCATATATAGACACTCATTATACCACACCGGATCAGGCTCCCCTTCAAGCCTGACTGCCTCCGCCTTCTCAGACATCCGTTTTTCCTCAAACCGGCAGGCAGGCTCAAACCCCCGGTCCAGAATATCCGTCACCAGCTTTCGGGAATAATATGAATCCTGATTCCACATTTCCGGATAAGCCTCATAGAGAAGATCCCTCTCCCGATGCAGCCTTGCCACCTTCTCCTTACCGGCATCAAATCCACGGCTCAAAGACTCATGATGATACAGAAAAGTCTGATTGCAGCAAACATTTTTATAGCCTGCCTTCAGCAAATGAAAACAGAGCTCCACATCGTTAAATGCCACCTCAAGCCTTTCGTCAAACCCGCCGATTTCCTCAAACACTTCCTTACGAATAAGCAGACAGGCGCCCGTAACGGCACTGACATTGACCGCGCATCTGTTGATCCCATGATAATATACCTTCTTATCCGAAGAAAACTGCAGTTTATGCGCAGGTCCCAGATGGATATTGGTGATGCCCAGATGCTGAATCTTATCGGAATCAGGGTATAAAAGCTTTGCCCCCACCGCTCCCACATAGTCCTTCGCCGCCTTGCCGGCCATAACGGAAAGCCAGTCTTCCCGGGCGATTTCCATATCATCATTTAAAAACAGCAGATAATCTCCCGCCGCCTCCTTTGCCCCCAGATTGCACATGGCGGAAAAGTTAAACGCCATCGGTCTGTAAAGATAGCGGAATGAATACTCCTCTTTCAACTGATGCCGCATCTGCAAAATCTTCTTTTTATTTTTATCATTACTGCCGTTATCCACAACAATAATCTCAAAATTCCGGTATTCCGTCTGTTCTCTGAGAGAATGGATGCAGTTTGAAAGTACCGCCGGATTATCCTTAGATGGAATGATAACGGATACCCTCCTCTGTTTCTCCTCTTCCTTCGGTATTTCCGCATCGGAGTACAGATGCCCCTTTTTTATCTCCTCAAATTCCGGCTCCATCCCCCAGTCTTCATCCTCAAACCGCCTCTCCGGCAAAAACAGGATCTTCTCGATATGCCCCGCTTCTTTTGCCTCATCGATGCAATAAAGCACCAGATCATATAACCGCTTCCTGAAAAAAAACAGTGAAAGCCCATCCTCACCGACCTTTTCTGCCTCTTTCGTCTCCCATCCCGAATGCGCCTCCTGCCTTATCCTCTCCCTGACCTTCTCAATCAGCCTCCTCCTCACAACAAACACATTCCCAAAATAGAAAAACGACTGCAGCAGATCCGGTGACCACCCCGGCTTAAAGTACCCCGCTTCATCCCCATAGGCGATCTCACAGGCGGGATGTTCCAGAAAATACCGCTCTGCCTCCGCCTCCGCTTCTTCCGCCAGAGAGGAAGGCTCCGGCGTTACGATCCACAAATCTTCCCGTATTTCCGGCTCTCTCTCCCCGCCCGCAACAGCCTCACAAAACACTTTCCAGGAAAGGACATTTGTGGACAGGCGCTGCCCTCCCTTCGCTTCTTCCTTCCACTTCCGGATCTCCGCCTTTTCCTCCGTTAGCAGTTTTTCCATCCAAACGCCATAAGGAACGGCTTGCTCCGCAATCCGTTCCTCATATAATCTGTGCCTTTTTTGAATCAGAAGCTTCTGTACAGCTTTTTTCAGATAATTACTCACAGCCGAAGCCTCCTCTTAGCCGCACTCTCTATATCCTGTGCCATTTCCCTTCCCATAAACGAGCGCTCCATACAAAGTTCAAGAACATTCACTTCCTCAAACATCTGTCCCTCCAGCGAAACCACCAGATTCGGATCATCAGTGGGAAATACAAAACTGCCTGAATCATCCAGCCTGGTTCCGTTGGCATCCAGTACGGAATCTTTCCCGGCAAAGGGCAGATCCCTTTCATTCCATTTCAACTCCTTCACCCGCACCATACAGTCCGCAAAACCCGGATCGATCCGAAGCTGTCTTATCCCATGTTCCACCGTCAGCACAAGATGCAGTCCCTGATCATCCTCCTCCACCATACCATGGGCAAAAAAAGAACTCTCTTCCTGAAACCCCGCTCCCCTGTCCTCATATATCTGGATGCTGCCGCGATGCTCTTCCGCAATGATCCTCTCTAAGAAACTTTCCGGTTCAAAGCACCTGTTCCCGATCATATCCCGCAGTTCCACCATAGAACGATGGCGCCCCGTCACAAAATGCTGAAACGCCTTTTCCTGGGCGCGGTATTCCTCCGCATCCTGGTCCGTAATACCCAGTTCCTCCAGTATCATATCCAGCCTCAGCCTGTCTCTTTTGCTGTCCTCCAGAATATAACAGTACACCGCCCGAAAAGCAAGTTCCCTGGTATCCACCTGTTTCCCGAAAGTCCACTCATAATCGATCAGCGTCCAGATACTGTTCTCCAATGCATCAAAGGGCTTTGCCGTATCTTTGGTTCCTATCAGGATGTTGGAAAAAATCAGATCGAAATCCGCCACCGGCTCCTTGCTGTGATAATCCAGCATCGTCAGGTATTTTCTGAAGAGCTCCAGAAATCCTTCCATATCATCCTGTTCCAGACAGGCATCCATAAGCTCCGCCAGAGTAACCCCCTGGATATATTCCAGTTCCACATAAGGCATGCCCTCGTCCTCCACCAGCTTGCAGCGGTTGATCCGAAGCTCCCCTCCCGTGTAACGCTCTTTCAGTTTCCTGTAAGCCACCTCAATATTTCTGACATGTCTGTCAGCTTCTTCGCATAACGGGTGTTTTCTTACTGCCAGAAGTTTGGGCAGGCCGCTTTTCTCCTCCTCGGTTATCCCTCCCCTGTCCTCCATCCCCGTCAGGGAGACAGGCAAAATCTCCGTCCGTATCCGATATTCCCGCTGTCTGTCGTTGGAATATTTCACATAACAGGTATCCGGCTTTTCCCCGATCACAACCAGATAGGAATTGGAATACACCGGAAACATTTCCTCCCGCAATATGGTATCAAAGGCTTTTTTCTCATCAAAAAGCACCATTCTGTCCCGGTCAAAATTACGTGCGTTATTGGAAAGTTCTCCGGGCTTCGGCAGTCTCTCATCCGAATAGAGCGTTGTCATAAACTTATAGTCCGGATAGGGATAATAAAAAGCATACTCCTCGATCCCGCAGTTTTTAAAAATCTTCTCCAGCCCTTTTCTTGTAAATGTCCGCACAACGCCGCCTTCGGGATACCCTTCTATACCGGAAAAATAAGTGCCCAGATGGTCCTCCCTGCAGCCCGCCCAATACTTTAAGCCAAATTTATTTTCTATGGCAATCACAATACGCCCGTTCTTTTTCATATGCCGTCTGACAATACTCAAAAACGTCTCAAAGGGCTTATCACCGCCGATATAAGCCTGTGCATATTCAAAAGCGCCGATCAGGCATATATAATCATAATCGCAGGGAAGAGAAGGCTCGATGTCCTGAAAATTACCCACAAAAATCGTTACATTCTCACTTTCCATATGCCGGTAGGCATTGATCATGCTCCGCTTTTTTGACAGATCCACACAGTCAACATGCCCCGCTTTTCCGGAAAGAACACCTGTTATGGCCCCACAGCCCGCTCCCACTTCCAGCACTTTCATGCTGTTATCCAAAGGCAGCCACTCCACGATATTCTCCCGCTGGTAAGACAAATGATACAATATCTCCCAGCTTTTACGTTCCTCGATAAGGCGCGGATATTCCACCTCCGCATAATCCCTCGCAATCTGCAGAAGTTCATCCTCCACCGCCCCGTCACAATACAGATCCTCGCCGGCGTAATATGTCAGATCCAGTTTCACTTTTCCAATCTGCTCTATCTTCTCCGTGTCCATTCCATTCCTCTCTATCAATCGAGTAGGGGAAATCTTTCCCCTACGCTTATATAACGGTCACCACAGATTCGGGATCATAAAACCCGACCGTATCCTTGTCAGAGATCACCGTCATATTCAGCACATCATACAGCCGGTGATACACCGTAAAATTATCTCCCTCATAACCGGTTACGCCAAGAGAGAGCAGATACTCCCCGCCCTGCAGGTTCATATGCTGCGTAAAAGTAATCTCCTTCACCGTCCCCGCTTTCACCGGTTCCAAAAATGCTTTCTCCACCATGGTATTCGTGCCGGTGATCTCAGTGCCTTTTATATTTTTGATCGTAAAAGCAAAGATCGGCGCCGGGCAGTCCTGTTCAAAAGCCACCTTCATGCGGATCGTGTACTCCTGCCCTTTGATAATAGCCGTCGTTTTTGTGCCCTTTTCGTCCGTCAGACCATATTCCTCAATACCGGCTTTTTTCGATCCGTACTCCAGCAGTTCCGGATTAACGCCCTGTTCCGGCATCTGTTCTTTGGTCTCTTTCTCGGCTTTCTTATCGCCCTTTTTATTTGCCTTCCTGTCTGTTCCCCTGTCCGCTGTCGTTTCTTCGGAAATATTCTTCTGCGCCTTCTGCGTTTTCCTCTGCGCCCTCTCCGCTGCCCGTTCTTTTCGGGTTTTCTTTCGTGCCTTCTCCGGCGCCTTTTCTTTCGGCGTTTTCTTCTGTGTCTTTTCCGCCGCCTTTTCCCGTATATCCTCATCGTGCAGAAGGCTTTCATGCTCCGAATCATCCGGAATCTCATACTGCCCAACCAAAACCTGCTTGTAAATGTCGATCATTTCCTTGGGACTGCCCTCGCCCAGCTTTACACCCTTATTTAAAAGCACCACCCTGTCGCAGTATTTGCTGATGCTGCTCAGGTCATGACTGACAAACACAATGGTCTTGCCCATCTCTTTAAATTCCTCGAATTTATGGTAGCACTTCGCCTGAAAAAACACATCCCCTACGGAAAGCGCCTCATCCACAATCAGAATCTCCGG
>OFHA01000721.1_pt1 | contig 27112 bp, 19 predicted proteins | sample 1521891 | NCBI WGS metagenome assembly OFHA01 (sample SAMEA3504089, study PRJEB24116) | mouse gut metagenome | biome: mouse gut; feature: mouse-associated habitat; material: faeces | place: Denmark | collected 2011
TCTGCAAGACCAACAAGCTGGAGGGCGTGCGCTGCTACGAGAGCGGCCATGCCATGCTGGAGGCCGAGGACCTGGATGCGGTCAGCATATTGGGGATTCCGCTGATCGCGATCGTGGCGGTACTGATCGCCGTGGCGGGCTGGATCGTTATAAAGAGAACTCGATTCGGAAGAGAGGTATATGCGGTGGGCGGCAACAGGGAATCCGCCAGATTGAGCGGAATCAATGTGAGGAAAAATTTTATTGCAGTCTATATGATCAGCGCCATGCTTGCCATGTTCGGCGGTATTGCAATGGCAGCGCGGGTGGGTTCGGCACAGTCTGCCACAGGTTCCGGCTATGAGTTGAATTCCATCGTCGCCTGCCTGATCGGAGGGACGAGCATAGAAGGCGGCTCCGGCGGTATAGCGGGAACCATGCTGGGGGCATTGTTTGTGATGGCTCTGCAGAACGGGCTTCTCATGCTGCATGTGAACGTGTACTGGCAGCAGCTTGTGATCGGTATCTTTGTTGTGCTGGCGGTGATCTGGGATAAATACAGGACGCGGCTGCAGATGAAGAAGATGTAAGAATGTGACAGGGAAAGAAGGTGCCTGTATGACAGATCGGAAAGAGTTACTGGTATTTGAAAACATATATAAACATTACCCGGGCGTCACAGCCCTGAAAGGGGTAAGCTTTACGCTGCACAAAGGGGAGATCGTGGCGCTCTTGGGGGAAAATGGTGCGGGGAAATCCACTCTTGTAAAAATTTTATGCGGTGTGATCCCCTATGGTGATTATGAGGGTGAGATATACAAGGATGGTATGCCGCTCAGATCCGCCGGCACAAGGGATGCCCTAAAGAGGGGGATAGCAATGATCCCACAGGAGATCAACATACAGCCGGATTTGACCATAGCAGAAAATATTATGCTTGGAAGCTGGCCTTTAAAAGGAATATTCATTGATGTTCCACGAATGAATGAAATGGCGAAGAAAGCAATGGAGAAGCTGGATCTGGATATCGATGTGACGCAGCAGGCGAGATGTGTGACCTCCGGTATCCATCAGATGATGGCGATCGCCCGGGCGTTGATGTCTGAGCCATCGGTGCTGATCCTGGATGAGCCCACTTCCGCGTTGACAAATAAGGAGACGGAGGCGTTGTTAAAAAAACTGACCGATCTTCGGAGCGAGGGAATCTGCAGTCTGTACATAACGCATAAACTGGATGAAGTTTTTAAGATTGCGGATCGTAGCATAGTCTTTCGGGATGGCTTCCTGATCAATCAGTATGAGAGAGAGAAGATGGATCAGGGCAGGATCATCCAGGACATCGTGGGAGAGAAAAAAGAACGGGAGTATGTGCATGAGTGTCATATGACCGGGGATGTGAGGCTCTCCTTCCGTAATTTTTCCATAGAGCACGGTTATGTCAGGGGAAAACATATATTGGATGATGTATCTTTTGATTTGTATCGGGGAGAGATTCTGGGGATCGCCGGGCTTCTGGGGAGCGGGAGGAGTGAACTGCTGCGGGCTGCTTTCGGAGCGATACCAAAATTGAGCGGGGAGTTGTGGATGGACGGCAGAAAGATAGCGGCGGATGATCCGGCGAAAGCGATTGAGTACGGAATAGGGCTGCTTACGGAGGAGAGAGGATTTGACGGGTATGTGAAAACCATGTCAGTAGGTGAGAACATGTCACTTGTCATCCTGAAAAAACTGCAGGAGGGATTGTTCTTAAACAGAAAAAAAGAGATAGCGATCATCGAAAAATTTTTCCGGTACATTCGTATAAAGGCGCCTTCGTCCTCCACGCCGATCTTGTCGCTTTCAGGAGGCAATCAGCAGAAAGTGCTGGTGGCAAAATGGCTGATGAATGATTCAAAAGTGCTGTTTCTTGATGAGCCTACCAGGGGAGTGGATGTGGGCGCGAGGGAAGAGATATACAACCTGATGTCGGATCTGACCAAGAACGGTGCAAGTATCATTATCGTTTCATCGGAACTGCCGGAGCTGGTGAAGGTTTGTGACAGGTTTGTCATATTGTCAGGCGGGACGGTCAGTGAGATCGTGGATGCCAGGGAAAATCCCGTATCAGAAGCAGAATTGCTGGCAAAAATAAACAATGCCGAATCGGAAAAGTAAAGTTGAAAGACTTTATATAATAAGTAATCATAAAAGAAAAGGAGAGGATGAAATGAGGAAAAAAAGAAAGAGTTTAGCGTTGACGGTTAGTTTTCTGCTTATTATGGCAGTTCTATCGGGATGCGGCACAAAGCAGGAGAAAGGATCTGCTGCCGGGGAGACGAAGGCACCGGATTCAGAAGTGGCAGCGGAAGATGCGGGGACGGCTGAAACAGATGAAGCGAAGACGGAGGGCGACTATCACATTACGTTCGTGACACCTCTGATCGGCCACGACAGTTGGCTGCAGGCAAAGGACGCTCTGTTCGAGGCCGGGGAGGATCTGGGATTTGAGGCGGAATGGGTAGGACCGGCGGATGGGAATGTGGATGAGATGATCAATTACCTTGAAATAGCCATATCCCAGAATGTCAGCGGAATCATCACCCAGGGGCAGAATCCGGAGGCGATGGTGGGGGTGTTGAAAAAAGCATATGAGGCGGGCATTCCGGTCTGTGTCATCGATTCACCCATTGAGGATGCGCCGCAGCTTGGATATATCGGTTTCGACCTGGAAGCGGGGGCGAGGATCGGTGTGGAGGCGGCTTATGAGCATTTCGGGGAGGACGCGGAGATCAACGCGCTGTTTCTGACCACAAATATTGACTATACGGCGGCGACCACAGCTTATGACTACTATTGTGAATATCTGGAAGAGTACTATGGCGATCGGTTTAAGATTCAGCAGCAGGCGACACAGGGCGACAGCCTTAAATGTATGGAGGTTGTGGAAACCTGTATTCTGGCGGATAATACCATAAATTGTATCTTCTGTATAGATGGAATTGCCGCGCCGGCAGCCTATGCCGTGCTGGAAGAACATGGCCTGGCGGAGGATGTGTTTATCGTGGGGATCGATGATACGGACGAGCAGATCGATATGATCAGAGACGGAAAACTCTACGGAGTCACCTACGGGTCATTCTATAAGCAGGCATATCAGAGCTGCATGTGGATCATGGATTATATCAAGGATGGCACAGTGCCCGAATATGTATTCAACGATGTGGGGACAATGATGATCAATGCGGAGAATGTGGACAGCTATAAGGAGATTGCCAACGATAAAGAGACATGGACAGGTTATGTGCCGATTCCCTCACTGTACCACGATGGGGATTATACCAGAGAGGAATATTGAGCCGGAAAATGGCTTGCGGGTATACGGAAAGATAGGGGGCTCCCTATCTTTCTGTCATGACGGATTCCGGCAGGCGGGGAAGGGTTCAGAATCAGCGGAAGAAGTGAGAGAGGTGTTGTATGAGACATATTGACCGTCAGAGTATCAAGAGTATATTTCTGCTGATACAGAGTATTGTTATCCTGTCAGCGGCGGCAATATTGGCGACCAATCTGTGGATGATAAACGGATTTCATTCAGTCATGGAAACTACAGCGGTAAAAAACGAGGTGCTGAGCAATATATTTGAGTATAATACAGTGCTGAAAAATACGGTCTATCAGTATGTACAGCGCCCGGAGGAGGAGCTCAGGGCGGAGTATGAGCGTCAGAAGGAATCCTGCATCAAAGAATTTGAGGGGCTGATGAGAGGCATTTCCCTGCATCGGACAAAAGTAATGTTCGGGGGGTTGAAAAATATGTATCTGACCAGTTTTGATTGTGCGGATGCGGCAATTTTATACCGTGATGCGGGAGAGGTGGAGAGGGCTTATGCTTCGTATCGGGAGTTGGTAAGAAATGCGGGGCTGATCAACGATGTGGTCGCGCCTATGTATTCTCTGAATACAAAGGATATGCACTTTTATCTGGAAGAGCAGATGGAAAGGTCGAGGATTTCTACAAGGCTGATCCTGGCAAGCCAGCTTCTGGGGATGACACTGATTATTGGGATGCTGACACATGAGATGAGGGAGATCAAAAAGAAGATTGCGGGGCTGAAGTCGTATGCGGACCATGTCTCCAGACAGGAGTATGATAAGGAACCAGCAAAGGGCGAGATTGGGAGTAGAAACGAATTGGATGGGCTTGGAATGGCAATGGCGGATATGGCGAGGAGTATTCAGAAATATGTGGCGATCATCGAGGAAAAAGACCGGCAGGCATTGCAGATGGTCAAGGCGGAGAACGAATACCTGAAACTGTACGGAACCATGCGGGACGCCCAGATCAAGGCGTTAAACAGTCAGATCAATCCCCACTTTCTCTACAATACCCTGGAGACCATCAGCTCCATTGCCGCTGTAAGGCAGGTGTTCGTGGTCTGCGACATGTGCCAGAGGCTGGGGGAGATCTTCCGCTACAGCCTGGGTAAAAATTACGGGGAGATCGTTCCCCTGCAGCAGGAGCTGGACCACATCAAAAACTATATTTTTATTCAGAAAATACGCTATGGCAACCGTTTTCAGGTATGTTATAATATAGAAGCAGGGAGCGAACAATATAAAATCATGCGGTTTCTTTTGCAGCCTATTGTGGAGAACGCCATCCTGCATGGGCTTGCCGGGGGGAACCCTGGGGATGCAGGGATCCTGGAGATCGCTGTAGCCCTCCATACAAACGCCCTGGAGATCAAAGTCAGGGACAATGGGGCCGGAATGGAAGAACAGAAGGTGGCGGAGCTCCTGGAATATATCAACAGCGGGGACATAAAGGAAGACGCTGCCAAAAGCATTGGGATCAGAAATGTTAATCAGAGAATCAAGCTTGCCTGTGGTGAAAAATACGGCGTTACGATAGAAAGCTACCCCGCAGTGGGGAGCTGTTTTACTGTACGCCTGCCTGTGATAAGAGGAGAAGAAGACAATGAGACATAATTTGCTGATCGTGGACGATGAGGAGCTGATCCGCCAGGGACTGTGCGCCAGGTTCGCTTATTTGCAGATCCCGGTAGATGAAATTTTTGAGGCTTCCAATGGAACCCAGGCGCTGGGCATTGTCAGGGACCATCCGGTGGATATTGTGGTCACGGACATCAAAATGCCGGACATGGATGGCCTTTCCCTTATCCGGGAGATCAGAAAGCTGGGGCAGGAGGATATCTGGTTCATTGTCCTTAGCGGCTATGCGGAGTTCTCCTATGCGGAAACCGCTATCCGCCTGGGGGTGAAGGCATACCTGCTAAAGCCCCTGTCCAATGATGAGATCAAATCTACTTTTGACAAATTATACCAGGAAATGGAGCACAACGGCAGGATGCGCAGCGCCCTCCTTACCCAGCGCAAGCTTACCAGGGAGCGCCAGGAATACCTGCTGGAAAAGGAAGTAAATGCCTTTTTTGCGGAAGCTGCCGGGGGCACGGCAGATGGGGAAGGGCTGCGGCTTTTGCTGGCAGAAGACCCTGCCGTCCGCCTGGGGGAAGAACCCTGCATTTTCCTTGCGGAGATCGGGGTGGACAAGGAAAGCTACCAGGACGGCGGCTTTGGCCGGAAGGACGGGGAGCTGATCCGTTTTACCGTGAAAAATGTGTTTTATGAAATAGAGGCATCCTGCAAAAAGCTGATCGTCAACGGGATGTCGGATTCTAACATACTCTACGCTATTTTTCTGGGAGGGGAAGAGAAGCGGCTGCGCAATGAGATTGAACGGATCTTCCTGAAAATGCGTTCTGTACTGGAAAAAAAGATGGAGATTTACCTGACTTTTGGGGTGAGCAGATGCGCCGGGGACTTGCTGCCCCAGTCCGCAAGGGAAGCCCACAATGCCCTGCAGCAGCGGATCGTGTACGGGAACGCCAACCTGTACTTCTTTGAGGACATGAAGCTGATGAGCCAGCAGGAGTTCCCTTCCTCCCAGATGCACCTGATCGACCAGTATATCCGCAAAAATGAATTCCACAAGCTCAAAGCCCTGCTCAATGAGATCTTCTCAGAAGGGCTGATCCGCAGGCATGGGACCTCTTACCTGAGGATCATGTGGGTAAGGATCTTAAATATGCTGTTCCACTATTACGGGCAGCAGGCGGGCGCTTCCGCAGGGCTGGAAAAGCTCCTGGACAACTATAATCTCCCTGACCATATCAATTCCCTGTCGGAGATCCGGCAGCAGGTGACGGAAATGATCCTGGAGTGCCTGGGGGCAGACAGCGCCCCGGAGGCCAATGCCAAAAACAAGATGCAGCTTGCTATCCGTTATCTGCAGGAGCATTATAATGAAAATATCTCTGTCAACGACCTGGCGGAACAGTATAATATGAGCCCCAACTACTTTTCTTCTGTTTTTAAAAAGGAGATCGGCGCTTCCCCGGTGAGCTATATCACGGAACTGCGGATGAAGAGATCCATGGAGCTTCTGGAGAACTCTGACTTGAGCGTGGTGGATATTGCCAGGAAGGTGGGCTATGACGAGGGGCAGTATTTCTTCCGGGTATTTAAGAAATATACAGGCATGACGCCGCTGAATTACAGGGAGGGGCGCAGGTAGTGCCCTAAGGGCAGAGCCCAGATCTGCTATTTTCTTTATGTGGGCTGAACTGCGGATTATGTCCCATGCAGACAGGCGGGCATTGCCCCGGATGCAAGTATTGCCTGGAAAATCTGGAGGGGAGTGTCCTTGTGGAGAGCTGGGGGGAAGGTGTGCCATAGCGTGAAAAAAGTTCTAAGATGTGAAAAATGCCATCTTAGAACTTTTCTGGCTTCCCGGCATTTTTCCCTGGGCCTGGGCTGCTGCAAAGCAGCAACATGGGGTCAGAGGGAAACCACAGGGCTGACACATACCAGGTTTTCCAGGATATCTTCATCTTCAAAGAGCTTGGGGATCACCCTGGTATCTGTGCCGAAAGCAGAAAGGGGGATCCTCTCATCCAGGCGGCAGGTGCGTTCCCCAAAAGCCCAGCGCAGGGTGACCAGGTAGCGTTCCTCTGGCAGCGGCTCATACCCCGGTTTGCCCGTCTGGTGCAGATGAAAGCAAAGGCAGCCATTTTCGGCCTTGGTTTCCAGCAGGGGGCCTTTGCATACCCAGGTCTTCTGGCTGTGGATGGCATCCGCCAGTTCTTTTGCGATATCCCCGCCCGTATCTCCCTGGATATAGGTGGAATAATGCCCGTGCAGAGAGCTGTTTCCGTGGAGGTCCATGCCGCAGGTGGCGGCCAGGTGCCAGCCTTCCAGAACCAGTTTTTCCCACAGCAAAAGCCCCTTTTCGTTTACCTCGTGCAAAGGCTCCGGGTTATTGAAGATCTCAATAAAATCGCAGCAGGAATAGTCTGTCATGGCCATTTCAAACCGGCATCCCTGGGCAAAAGGCCAGCCGTAAGAGTAGGGATGGGCAATGCCTGCCAGCGCCCCCTTTTCCCTGGCCGCCTGGAAAAGCAGCTCCGGCCTGTGGCGGTTGATGTTTTCCCAGGGGACATATTCTGTCAGGTTCAGGCAGAGGATATGCCCATAGTAGGTGGTATATTCCATGCCATAGATGCAGGATATGGGGATGCCTGTTTGTTCAAGGATCTCCCGGACCTTATAATGCCCGGAGATGGTGTTGTGGTCGGTAAGGGCAAAAGCGTCCACGCCGTCCGCTGCCATAAAGTCTGTGAGTTCCCGGCAGGTAAAAACGGCATCGGATTCTGTTGTATGATTATGTAATTCCAGTCTTTTATACATTTCAAATCTCCTAATTTAAAGTCCAGCATCAGCCCTTGGGATCCTGCGGATGACGGTTCCCCACTGAAAAGGAAAGGGACTGTGGGAGTACCAGGGGCTGTTTGCCAAGCTGTTTCCATAAAAATGATTGCTGCCATTACTGGCGGGCACGTACCGTGAGGCTGTATTCCGTGTTGTCTGACAGCACCGAAAATGCCAGTATGATGACCTTCAAGACCCCTTCCATGGAAGGCTGGGGGATACACCCCTCGGTAGCTTCCTGGGGCGTAAAGTGCATATGCCTGGTAGAGAGCTGCCTGTGGATCCCTCCGATAAACTCGTCGTTTAACATGGCAAGGGTATGGATCTCCGTTTTCATCTGATGATACAGCGCATCCTCCAGCTCTTCTTTGGTGGAAGGGCTGACGCCATATTCCTTTTTACAATAGGTAAGGAGCTTCTGCTCCAGCTCTTCGGTGACTTCCCCGGGCTGAAAATGCCTTGGGCCGAAGGTAAATTCAATGTCCAGCTCTTCATAAGCCTGTTCCAGACAGACAGTGTAGGAAATCTGCCCTACAAAATCCCTGCACAGCTTTCCTTCCACGTGATAGATCGTCTGCATTTGTGTTTCCATCTGCACACCTCCTGCGCAATATAAACTTTGCCTGTGCCGCCCTTCCCCATAGCCCTGGCCACTGTTACTGCCATTTGCGAAAGATCCCCTTTGGGGAGGCTGCAGGCGGGGAGCCAGGCATTTCACCATTACCTATTATTAGCACCCTGTTGGGAAGCTGTCAAGACTCCCATGAAAATCGTAGAATTTTCCAGTGTTTTTGTGAGATATGTTCATTATAAGTGGGAAAAAGTTCTGCTACAATTAGGAACTATTCAGGAAAGTAATCTTGTAGCAAACCCAACAAGCAATGAAGGAGGTGCGCATGGAAAAAAGAACATTATATGCGGACGGAACGTTTAAAAAGGGAAATCTTCACACCCATACCACCAGGTCGGACGGCCATTATGCGCCGGAGGAGGTTGCCCGCCATTACCGGGAAAACGGTTATGATTTTCTGGCGATCACAGACCACTGGGTCTATGGCGTCCATGAGGGCTTAAACCGGGATGATTTTCTGGTTTTTCCAGGGACAGAGTTTGATATTGAGCTTCCGGGAAGGAAAGACCACCATATCGTAGGCTTTGGCCTGCCGGAGACCAACCGGATCCCGGATGCCTATGACTTTTCCAGGGAACGGGAAAGTAAGCAGCTAAGCACTGCCGAACGGATCATAGAATATATCGGGCAGAGTGGGAACGTGGCTTTATACGCCCACCCTTACTGGTCAAAGGTAGACTCCACAGATATCAAATATCTTCAGGGGATCATCGGCATGGAAATCTACAACCATGGGTCGGAATTTGAGAGCAACAACGGCAATTCGGAAACTTATTTTGACCATTTTCTCTTTGTCAGGAACCGGACCTTCTGCTTTGCCACAGACGATGCCCACACCCTGGAAGGGGACAGCCTGGGAGGTTTCATCATGGTCAAGGCCAGGGAATTTACCCACCGGGGAATCATGGATGCCATAATAGATGGGAGCTTCTACGCCTCCGCCGGGCCGCTGATCCAGGATTTTTATGTGGAGGGCAATGTTGCCAGGGTAAGCTGCGGCCCCTGCCAGGATATCTTTTTCCAGACGCCCCACCGGGGAGACCATCTCCACAGCGAGACAGACAGCCTGACGGAAGGGAGCTTTACCCTCCGGGGAGATGAAGAATACGTGCGGGTAACCGTGCGCAACACCAAAGGGCAGAAGGCATGGACACAGCCCATATGGCTGTGGCTATTCTAATACCTGAAAAACAGAAAACAAAAACAGCACCTGCCCGCCCGGCGCCCGGAAGCACTTATGGCTGAGGAACAGGCAGAAGTGGTTCTGCCGGATAGAGGGTGCAGGAAGGGCAGGAGCGGTACTGGAATGGAGAACGAATTTTATGTTAAAGATGGTGACTTTCAACATCCGGTGTGATTATAGCCAGGATGGAGACAACAATTTTGAATACAGAAAACCTTTTATTTTAGAAAAGCTGCAGGCGGAACGCCCGGATGTGATCTGCTTCCAGGAGGTGCTCCCCCATGTGGCGGTATGGCTGAAGGAAGCCCTCACAGATTACTATGTGATTGGATGCGGCAGAAGCGAGACCTTAGAGGATGAGCAGGTAACGGTGGCGTACCGGAAGGAGAGGCTGAACCTGATGTCCATGGAGACCTTCTGGCTTTCGCCCACACCCTATGTCCCTGCCAGCCGTTACCAGGAGCAGTCCATATGCCCAAGAGTCTGCGCGGAGACAGTATTTGAGGATTTGCAGGACCGGCAGGTGTTCCGCCTGGTGAATTTCCATCTGGACCATATGGGGACACAGGCAAGAAGCCTGGGCCTGGAACAGATCGTAAAGAAAGTAGAAGAAGCCCAATTTTTTCCACAGGTTCCCGTAATCCTTACAGGAGATTTCAACGCTGAGCCAGATGCGCCGGAAATAAAGCAGATGGAAAGATGGCCTGCCTACCGGTTTATGACAGAGAAGATCGGCGTTACATATCATGGCTTCCTGCCGGAAGATGGGACGGAAGCCATCGACCATATTTTCCTGCGGGATGGGGAAGGGGCGAAGGCCCATTGTGTTTCCATAGAGAAATGGGAGGACAGGCGGGGAAGCCTATGGCTGTCAGACCACTATCCAATTTGCACAACGTTTGAATGGGGAAAAAAGTGAATTTTAGCCAATAGATACATCTGATGTGTAGAAATATCCACAACAATCCATAGTTTTGTCCATTGTTTACAAATTCTCTTTTTCCTATAATTGTAGAATAAATAAAGAAGGAGGGAGGAGAAAACCTATGGCAAGTGCTGAAAGGCAGAAGTCTTATAAACCGCCCAAGCAGTCCGTATCTAAGAGGTTAGTACGTTATTGGCCATTATATCTGATGCTGATACCGTGTATCGTCTATTATGCGCTGATCTGTTATGTGCCGATGGCAGGGTCTGTCCTGGCGTTTAAAGATTATTCTTTCAAAAAAGGAATCTGGGGGAGCCCGTGGGTAGGCTTTGATTATTTCAAGACCTTTTTCATGAGCTACGATGCTCCGCGGCTGATTAAGAACACCCTGACCATTGGTGTGATTAAATGTATTCTTGAATTCCCGTTCGCTATCATTCTGGCGTTGATGCTGAATGAGATTTTGAATATGAAATTCAAGAAGGTTGCGCAGACCATTACCTATCTGCCCCACTTTTTATCTTCCGTAATTATTGTTACGATGCTCCAGAAAATTCTGGCACCTAACGTGGGTATCCTTAATCAGGCGATTTCAGCCCTGGGAGGAGACGGAAGCACATTCTTCCTGATGGAAGCGAAGTATTTTTATCCCATACTGTTCTCTATGGATCTGTGGAGGAATATCGGTTGGGATTCTATCATATATCTCGCCGCCATCAGCAGTGTGGATACCGCTTTATATGAGGCGGCGGAAATGGACGGCTGCAACAAGCTGAAAAAGATGTGGCATATTACTTTGCCCGGTATCCGTGGAACCATTGGCCTTTTGTTCATTATGGGCGTGGGCGGCCTTTTGTCCTCCGGCGTGGAGCAGGTATGGCTTTTGCGTACACCCGGAAATATGTCCCTGGCGGATACCCTTGATGTATACGTACTCCGTGTAGGTCTCCAGGGCGGGCAGTTTGGTTACGCCACTGCTATTGGTTTGATTCAGGGCCTGGTAGGGCTGATTCTGGTAGTAGTCTGCAACAAGATCTGCAAGAAAATGACGGAAGTAAGCCTTTGGTAAAAGGTTGCTACAAAACAACAAATTTGGAGGTTTCATATGAAAAAGAAAGCAGTAAAAAGATTACTGGCTTTATCCCTTGCAGGGGTATTGGCAGTAGGGACGTTAGTAGGCTGCGGCGGTAAAAGCAACGACAGCAGCAAAGATTCTTCAGGAAGCAATAATGCATCCTCATCTACAGAGGAAAGTAAAGGGAGCGATGCAGCGGCGGATAGTTCTTCTGATGGCGCTGGCAGCGGGGACGCTTCCGGCAGCGGGGATGGGGCAGGCGATAGCAACAGCACCTGGATCGCAGACCGTACCATCACAGTACAGGCGTATGTGGACGATATCGGATATTACCTGCCGGACGACCTCAACAATACCCCGGTAATGCAGAAAATCACCGAGCTTACAGGTATCAAGCTTGATATTAGATACACCCCTGGGGACAGCGATTCCAAGGTGTTGGCTTCCCAGCTTGCAGCAGGGACCATTCCGGACGTTATTGTCAGCTACCTGGACAACTCCACAAGAAAAGAGTTCCCTATTCTTTTAAAGGCAGCGAAGGAAGGCATGTTTGCGGATGTTTCCGAATACATGAAAAATTCCAAAGTATATTCTAAATATTATGAAGAAGGCTTCTTGCCTAACGATGCTTATGAGAACATCACTTTCCGTGATGATTTAGACGGTGTTTATCTGTGGCAGTTAAACATTGCTGCAGTTGACAATACTTTGAAGTGGATCCCCGAAGAGGAATACCTGGGCGGAATGTTTATCCAGAGAGAGATCGCGGAAGACCTTGGTATTGATGTTAAGAATATCAGGACCCAGGATGAATTCTATGACCTGCTGGTGAAGATCAAAGAAGGCGGCTACAAGGATGACAACGGCAACGATGTATACCCCTTAGGGCCTAAATTCTGGGGCGGTTCCATGGACAGTATCGACTATGTGGCCCGCGGCTTTAAGTGGGGCGTCAGCGATGACTATAACATTGACGAGGAAGGCCATGTAAGGCATGAAGCTGAGATGGACAGCATCTATGATGAGATTAATTATGTTAGGAAGCTTTTAGATGAAGGCCTTATGAACCCTGAGTTCTTTACCATGGATTCCACCCGTGCGGAGGAAGTAAGCAAAAATAAGAACTCTGCCATCATTGCAGACGTACATAATTATCAGGATATTATTTACATGAGCGACGACTGGATTCCTTTAGGGCCTTTGAACGATATCTCAGGGGATAACAAGGAAGTGACCCATGGCAAAACCGGGCGCGGCTGTATGGCAATTTCTGCAGACGCTGAAAACCCGGAGGAAATTTTCGCATTCTTTGACTGGCTGAGCACAGTGGAAGGACAGTTAATCGCACAGTACGGTGTGGAAGGCGTAAGCTATGATATGGTAGACGGCAAGCCCGTGCTGAAAGAAGAAGTGTTAAAAGCCATTGATGAAAATAATACCGATTATCTGATTAACGAAATCGGGGCAGCTTTCGGCGGTGTTGCAAACTACTTCTTTACCTTCTGCATTACCAACGTTGATAATATTGGCAACTTTGGGGAATCCCGTCCGGGCGCGTCTGCAGGTACTGCTTACAGCAGAAGTGTGGAAATCGCAACGGATTACGCAAGGGAAAAGAAACTGGTCCCGGGGCTGAATGCCAGCGCTTATCTGTCAGTGGATGAACTTGCACCGGTAAAGACCCAGATGGATCTGCTGAACTGGGACGAAGTGCTGACACAGGCATTCTTTGCAAAATCTGAAGATGAGGTTAAGAGCATTATTGAATCCTTCCGTGCACAGTTAAAAGCTGCAGGGATTGAACAGTTTGAAACCTATGTTGAAAATCTTTACAAAGAAAATCCTGAAGCAGTGAATTTCTACCATTAAAAACAGGGGCGGTGAAAGCCGCCCTGTGCAATAAACAGGAAAGGATTGACACTATGAGTGCAAAAGCTACGACTTATTCTCATAAAATAAAAGTAAATCCCCTGGATCGTGGGATTCAGCTTCTTATTTACCTGGTCATTATTTTATTGTGCCTGACGATCCTTCTACCCTGTCTGAATGTGCTTGTATTATCCTTTAATGATGGAAAGGATGCTGCCCGGGGAGGCATCTGGTTCTGGCCAAGGGAATTTACAATGGCCAACTTCAAGGAAGTATTCAATGACGGCAGTATCATGGATGCATACGGGATCAGTATCGCCCGTACATTTATTGGGACCTTTTTAAGCCTGCTGATCACTACCATGGCAGGTTTTGCATTAAAGCAGAAGGATTTGCCGGGAAATAAGATCCTGACCATGCTGATTACTTTTACCATGCTTTTTGGCGGTGGAATGATTCCTACCTATATTCAGTATAATAACCTTCACCTTTTAAATTCTTTCTGGGTGTACGTGGTTCCCGGCCTGATCAGTGTTACGTATCTTTTGATGGTGCGTACCTTCTTCGAGGGGATACCGGACAGCCTGGAGGAATCGGCAAAGCTGGATGGCTGTGGATACTTCAAGGTTTACACTACCATTATGATGCCTTTAAGTAAGCCGGTAATCGCTGTTGTTGGTCTGTATACGGCGGTTAATCACTGGAATGACTGGTTCGCAGGAGCCTTTTATATGAACGATCCTTCCAAATGGCCGGTGCAGACCGTGCTGCAGAACATGCTGACGAAGGCAATGAGCGCACAGCAGGAAATCACCAGTGTCAGCCAGGCGCTGGCACAGGGCGCAAAATCTACTACCACGGATTCTTTAAAGATGGCGGCGGTTGTAGTAACCACAGTACCGATCCTATGCATCTATCCTTTTATACAGAAATATTTTGCTCAGGGTGCAATGATCGGGGCTGTAAAAGGATAAATCTATGATCAACAAATGAGCCGGCCCTGTTTTTACAGGATATGCTCGTGTGAACGGAAGGCTGCCGCATTAAGAATGGTTTTAACTCTTGGTGCGGCAGCCTTTTTGTGCAAAGGACACACAAAAGTTTTATGCTTGCGCCCTAATTTGAGGGTGGGGCAGGAATGGGGGATTTATATGAGTGAAAAGAAATGGGATGTTTATGTTTACGGGGATGTAAATATTGATATTGTGATCCCAAATGTAAATAAGTTCCCTGCGCCCGGGCAGGAGGAGGAGGTCCCGGTGATGGAGACTTTTACCGGCGGGGGCGCGGCGCTGTTTGCCTTAGGGCTTGGCAAATTGGGGCTTCGCCCGGTATTTCAGGGGGAGGTTGGGGACGACTGCTATGGGGAATTTATCCGCAATGCTTTCAGGGAAAGTAACGTGGACAGCTCCCTGCTGAAAACCAGCAGTACGTTGAAGACGGGACTTTCCTTAAGCTTCACCAATCAGGACGACCGCTCTTTCCTCACCTATCGGGGAACAAACGAAAAGATATGTATTGAGGAAGTTGACCTAAAACAGGTGGCGTATGCATCCCACATTCATGTAACCGGGTATGCAGGGGAGGCCAACCATGCATCCTACCTGAGCTTTTTGAAGAAGGTGAAGGAGGATACCCAGGCTACGGTTTCCTTTGATGTGGGCTGGGACCCTACAGAGGAATGGAAGCCGGAGATTTGCCAGCTTTTTCCCTATATTGATGTTTTATTCATGAACCAGACGGAAGCGGCAAACTACAGCCGCAAAGACTCCCCCCGGGAAGCCGCCGAGGAATTTGCAAGAACCTGTGGCATGGCGGTGGTCAAGCTGGGACGGAGCGGTTCCATTGCGGTAAAGGACGGCACATTTTACCAGGCGGCGCCCTATCCGGTGGAAGCCGTTGACACCACAGGTGCAGGGGATTCCTTTAACGCAGGGTTCATTTACGGGTTCCTGAAAGGGAAGGATGTGGAGGAATGCTTAAAGTGCGGCAACGGCTGCGGCGCATTGTCAGTGACAGCCTTAGGAGGGAACACAGGCTTCCCCAATGAAGAAACACTGAAGGATTTTATAGCCGCCAGGGAAGGGCGGTAGCGGAACAGAAAAACAGCAAAAGCAGGACAGGAATAGGAGGTTCGGTTATGAAGATTGCAGTAATTGGCGGCGCAGGCGTGCGCACGGTTATTTTTATTAACGGTCTTTTAAAGAGGTATAAAAAGCTTCATATTGACCAGGTAGTTCTTTATGATGTACAGGAAGAAAAGCAGCGTGTCATTGAAAAGCTGTGCCAGCATGTGGTCAGCCGGAAGCAGGAAGAACTAAAGGTATGGGCTGTTTCCGACCCGGTGGAAGCCATTGCCGGGGCTGATTATATTGTTACTACCCTGCGGGTAGGCGGGGACCACTCCCGTGTGGTAGATGAAACCATTGCCCTGGACCTGGGGGTAATTGGCCAGGAGACTACCGGTGTGGGCGGCTTTTCCATGGCGGTGAGGACGGTTCCGGTGCTGAAGGAGTACTGTGAACTGATCAAAAAACATGCCCCCAACGCATGGATTTTTAATTTCACGAATCCTTCCGGATTGGTGACCCAGGCCCTGAGAAGCGCAGGATACGACAGGATTATCGGTATCTGCGACGCGCCCAGCAGTACTAAATTCCGCATGGCAAGGGACCTGGGAGTAACCGAAGAGGAACTGTATGTAGAATTTTTCGGCTTAAACCACCTCTCCTGGATACGCAGCGTGAAGAAAAAAGGGAAAGAAATCCTTCCGGAGCTTTTAGCGGACGATGCTTTCCTGAAAGGCGTGCAGGAGTTTTCCATGTTCGACCCGGAGCTTTTGCGTTCCATTGGATTTTTGCCCAATGAATACCTGTACTACTATTACCACCGGGAGAAAGCCCTTGCCAACATCCTGGCTTCCGGGGCTACCAGGGGGAAGACCATTGAATCCGTCAACCAGCAGATGATGGAGGAACTAAAGGGCATGGATATTGGTGCAGACCCGGAGGGCGCGTTACAGATCTTCCTGTATTATATGCAGATCCGGGAAAATTCCTATATGAGCATTGAATCCGGCCTTGCCAAACGCCCCCTGCTGGAAAAAGGGGAGCTGGAAGTGCCCGATGGCATGGGTTACGCAGGCGTAATGCTGGACTGCATTGAGGGAATGCAGAGCGAAGAAGGGAAATACCTGGTGCTGTCAGTGGAAAATAACGGAAGCATCCCAGGGCTTGCAGATGGGGATGTGGTGGAAACCACCTGCCTGGTGTCCAAAGAGGGCATCCATCCGGTGAAAGTAGAGGATGTGCCGGAAAACTGCTATCTGCTTATGCGGATGATCAAAATGTACGAAAAGCTTACCGTGGAGGCAATCAATACACACTCCAGGGAAACTGCTGTCAGGGCATTGATGCTCCATCCGTTGGTAAATTCCTATTCCCTGGCAAAACAGTTGGTGGATAAGTATGATGAAGTATACGGGGGCATTTTTCAGTAATTGGCAATAAAAATGCTGCTGTAAGAAAGTAAAAGACAGCGTCCGCCCGGATGCACCCGGGGAAATGGCTGCCATATTTTCCTGGCAGGAATTTCCCCGGTGGACAAAGGTACAGGAAGGGCGGGCGCTGTGCGGATATTAAGAGGGCAAAAAATGAAGGTTATGGTCAGCCGTGAAAAGAGCGGCGAAAAAAAGACAGTTTTATGTCCCGGGGACATAAAAGGCCATTTTACGGATTTTGCAGCGTTTTTCCGGAAGTTAGGCAGAGGGGAGAAAGAGGGCTGCGAGATTTTATTTGAGGGCTGCGGAAGCCATTCCCAGCCCCTTTCCATACAAGGGGAACTGCTGCGGCTTGCCGCAGCTTCTCTGTATGACGGCGCATACAGTTTTTCTAAAGAAGCCCTGCGCCATTTAGCTCCCGGGGAAATCTTTGAAAAGCGGGATTTACTCTCAGACTATGGGGAGGGGGAATTTACCTTTATCCTGCCCGGTTTTGGTGAGGAGGAAGAGGCTGCGGTAAAAGAAGGCTCCATGCAGGGCCAGGTCCGGGGATATGCCCGCACGCTGGGGAACCTGCCCAATAATTATCTTCACACAGAAGACCTGGCTGGCTATGCCAGGAAGCTGGGGGAGGATTTGGGCATATCCTGCCAGGTCCTGGGGAACCGGGAACTCAAAGGCCTTGGCTGCGGCGGGCTTTTGGCTGTGAACCAGGGAAGCAGCAGGGAAGCGGCAATGGTAGTCCTCCAATATCAGGGAGGCGGCGATGAAAGCCCTGTGGCACTGGTAGGGAAAGGATTAATGTTTGATTCCGGCGGTTATCATTTAAAAAGTATTGACGGAATGAAAGGGATGAAATATGATATGTGCGGTGCTGCCGGAGTGCTGGAGGCCCTGGAGCTTCTTGTACGCAGAAGGGCCAGGAAAAATGTGGCTGCCATATTGCTCCTTTCAGAAAATGTAATCAGCCCGGAGGCAGTGAAAATGGGCGATGTGATAACTACTCTGGGAGGGAAGACGGTAGAGGTCTACAACACAGATGCGGAAGGGCGCCTGGTGCTGGCGGACGGGATCACTTACGCCCAGAATCTGGGTGCTTCCCTGGTGATCGACTTTGCCACCCTGACTTATTCTGCCCAGGCGGCGCTGGGGGATGCCATTACAGGGCTTTTTTCCAACCAGGAAGAGACCTGCAGGCGTTGGATGGAGACTGCAGGCAGGACAGGGGAAAGATTTTGGCGCCTGCCTCTGGACGCCTCCTACCATAAGCTGCTGGAATGGTCCATCTGTGCGGACTTTGCCAATTATGCGCCGGGGGCAGGCGGCGGTGCCAGCGTTGCGGCATGTTTCCTGGAAAAGTTTGTGGACCAGGGAACGCAGTGGGTCCATCTGGATATGGTAGGCCCTTCGGTCATCCGTTCCCAGACAGAGGAGATGGCAGAGGGTGCCAGCGGCGTGGGCATTTATACGATTGCGGAGTTTGTTGGAGCCCTGGATTCTGCATGGGAAAGGTGACAGAAACAGTTATCATAGGGCAAAGGCCATGTTTACTGCCATTACAGGTTAGTGCATAAAATTTTACGGAAAAAGGAGAACCTGATGAATTTTACTTTTGATGGAAATCTGTCCAGGGAGGTGCTGGAAAATTATCTGTCCCGTTCAGTGACAGCGGCGGGGCTGTTTGAGAGCGATACCCTGGAGGATGACTTACGTGTGATTGGGGAACTGGGGGTGAAGTTTCTTGGAAGGGCGTCGGGCATCTGGTTTATGACCATGGATGACGGGGAACATTTCCGCCTGTCCCGGCAGCTTGCGGAAAAGGTCCACAGCCAGGACCCGGAAATCATCCTGCAGGCGTGTGTGTTTGAATGGATCGTGGAGCGGATGGACGAAGTGGAAATTCCCGCCTATGTGTTTGAGGCTTTCGGCATTCCCGTACAGAAGCGCTGTTTCTGTGCTAAGGACGCCCTGTTCCTGGACGAGAGCAGCCGCTACCATAGCCTCAGGGAGGGTGACCCGGCAAGAAGCGGGGGGATTCCCGACCTGTCCCGCCTGGAAGCCAGAATGTGGTTTTACTACCGGGCAACCAGATACATTGACTGCGGCTATGAGGCGCTGCATATGGGGCAGGTGCATCTGTATACGGCAAAGGACAAAGGGATGGAGAAGACTGCGGAGCTGTTCGGGATGATCCGGGACTATGCCAGGGTACATGGGAGACGCCACAAGGTTTTGATGGACGCCCATACCCATGGGGTAAATATCCGGGGAAAGCTGTTGTTTGACTATCACGCCATGCCCTTTACCCGGATGCCCCTTCTGGATGTGCCGGGGGAGGAACTGATCCTGGTACGGGAGGGCTACAGCGAAGGCGGGGAAAACCCCAACGGCTGGTCTGCCGAAACCATGCCTTACCTTATGGAATACGACAACTGGGGCGGCCTGGTGGTGGATGACAGGAGCGCCTGCACCCGGGAGGAACTTGCCTGGCAGGACTGGTGGGGATATGACCAGATCGCCTGGTTTGCCAACCAGCCAAAGGAGAGCAGGGACCACTTCCTGGAGTATACCTACAAATGGACGGAGATCAATAATCCCAACGCCTACTTTGAACTGCCCTTCCGGCGGATGCTCAGTGACGGGGCGGTTTCCATGCTGCGGGCGGACAACGGGCAGAAAGGCTGCCAAGCGTTTTACCAGATAAACGAACCAGGTCCTGGATGTCCTATGGGATTTGGGCAGGAGCATGTGGCCAGGAAGCTTTGGGCAAGAGGCCATGACCTTCGGGAAAAGGCGGCGAACCCGGAAATGCTCATCCGTTATGGTGCGGAAAACATATTCGATGAAGAAACCGGCATGAAGCTTCCAGAAAAAATTGTCGTGTATGGCAGTTTCCAGTCCCATGTGGGTGCAATCAAAAACGATTCCAACAGTGAAATAACACGGATGTATTATATAGGAGACAATACCTATTCCCTGTCCGTGATCATGCCTTATGCCGGGACCTATGATTTTTCGATATCCACTTATGGGACATTATCCGCCACCCACCAGGGGGACGGTTATCCCAGAAGCGGTTCCAGCAACAAAAACTTTTTTACCACCCAAAGGGACAATACGGTGGTGCGCTTCCGCTACCGCTTCATCACCCACGAAGTAACAGTGGAATTATTTGATTAAAAAATGATAAACTAAAAACAGCAGCATCCCGCCCAAGTGCCCGGAGGGACTGGGGGGCTGCTGCGGAACTGGAATAGGAGAAACAAATATGAAGTTAATGCATTCAGAATGGCAGGACAGGGTAAAGCACTGGCTCCGTACCCTGAAAGATGATTTTTATGAATCCCTTGGGGAGATCTCCTGGGAAGCCTTCCAGACCATGGACTACCTCACTTTAGAGCAAGCCCAGGAAGGCCCTTTCAAACCGGTAGAGACAGGCTTTACCTGGGGCAGGGAATGGGAGTACTGCTGGTTTAAAGGCAGCCTTACCCTCCCCGAAGGGGCAAAGGGCAGGAGGATCGTAATGGACTTAAAGCCCGACGGGGAATCTGCGGTGTTTGTGAATGGGAAGGCTTTCGGCACTTACCGGGCAGGCTGGGTGGATGAGCCCCACCACTTTATGGTGGACAATACCCTTACCCCCTGTGCCCAGGGCGGGGAGCACTTTGACGTGGTGATGGAAAGCTATGCAGGGCATTTTATACCGGAAGCGCCCACAGGGGGCTGTGCAACGGGCCCTGTGCTACCGGGGGCCTATATGGATACGGCGGAAGAGGGCAAGCGCAAAAAGCTGGGCAAATGCACTTACGGTATCTGGAATGAAGATGCCTACCAGCTTTATATGGACGTATCGACCCTGGGCATGCTCCTTACCACATTGGAGGAGACTTCCCTGCGGGCAGCAAAGATTGCCAAAGCCTTGGAGCAGTTCACCCTGATTGTGGATTTTGAGCAGCCTAAGGAAGAGAGGATCGCTTTGTATAAAAAGGCAAGGGAAGCCCTGCGCCCGGTGATGGAGGCGAAGAACGGTTCCAGCGCCCCGGTATTTTACGCTGTGGGCAATGCCCACCTGGACCTGGCATGGCTTTGGCCCATGGCGGAGACCTACCGCAAGACAGCCAGGACCTTTGCAGCCCAGCTCCGCCTGATCGAAGAATACCCGGAATACAAATTTATCCAGAGCCAGCCGGCATCCTACGAGATGTGCAAAAAGTACTACCCGGAGCTGTTTGCAAGGATCAAGGAGGCAGTAAAGGGCGGCCAGTGGATTGCGGACGGTGCCATGTGGGTGGAGCCGGATACCAATATGGCCAGCGGCGAGGCACTGATACGCCAGCTTCTCCATGGCAAACGTTATTATAAGGAAGAGTTCGGGGTGGACAGCGAGATCCTCTGGCTGCCTGATACCTTTGGCTATACGGCGGCGCTTCCCCAGATCCTGAAGGGCTGCGGGGTGAAGTACCTGGTGACCCAGAAGATTTTCTGGTCTTACAATGAAGGGGAGCAGTTCCCTTACCATTACTTTACCTGGGAAGGGATGGACGGCTCCCAGGTGGTATCCTTCCTGCCCACCAGCTATACTTACCGTACCGACCCGGTGGAGGCAAACAAGATCTGGAAGGAACGGACACAGCTCCAGGACCTGGACGCTTTCCTGATGCCTTATGGTTATGGGGACGGGGGCGGCGGCCCGGCAAGGGATTTTGTGGAATACGCCAAACGCCAGGAGGACCTGGAGGGCAATGTGAAAGTGAAGATGGCAGGCCCTGCTGAATTCTTCCACGACATGGAAGAGCTGGGAGGCCCGGTGAATACCTACGTGGGGGAACTGTATTTCAGTGCCCACAGGGGAACCTACACCACCCAGGCGATGATCAAAGCCAACAACCGCCGCAGCGAGCTGGCGCTTAGGGAGATGGAGCTTTGGGGAAGCCTTGCCATGGCAAAGGGGCAGGCATACAACTTTGAAAAGGCGGACGCCCTCTGGAAGGAAACTTTGCTGCACCAGTTCCATGACATCCTTCCCGGTTCCAGTATTGCCCGGGTTTATGTGGAGGCGGAAAAAGCCCACAAAGAGATCCAGAAGGGAGCCTGTGAACTGAAGGAGAATGCTTTTGGGGCGCTGGCAGATACCTCCCGGGAAGGGGCTGTGACTGTGTGGAACTCTTTGAGTTTTGAACGGAAAGCCCTGGTAGAGCTGCCTGGATCCTTTGCAGGCGGTGCCAAGACCCTGGAAGGGGAGATGATCCCGGTGCAGGAAGGGATGGCATGGGAGAGCGCTTTCGGGGAGAAGAAGGAAGCTGCCAGCCCGGCCGTTGTGAAAGCATTGGTGACCCTTCCCTCCTGTGGGGCGGTCTCCCTGGTCCCGGCAGAGGACGGGACGGCTTTTGGCAGCGTTACGGAAGTAACTGTAAAGGAAGTGCCCGAGGGCTTTGTGCTTGAAAACAGCAAGGTAAAGGCAGTGGTCAATGGAAAAGGGGAAGTGGTGTCCTTTGTCCTGAAAAGCTCCGGCAGGGAGTTTGCGGCAGCGCCCCTTAACCGCTTCCGGATGTATAAGGACGTGGCCCGGATGTTTGACGCCTGGGACATTGATTCCAATTATATCTACCAGGAAGTGGAAGCCCTTTCGGATGCCAAGGTGGAGATCGCTTCCCAGGGCCTGGAAGGCGCGCTGAAGGTCAGCGGCAAGATCGGCAATTCCCCTGTGGTACAGTATATCCGCCTGGCAGCAGAGGGCACAAGGCTGGCCTTTGATACGGAGATCGACTGGAAAGAGCTGCACCGCCTGTTAAAGGCCTCCTTCCCGGTGGATGTGTATGCGGAAAATGGCATCAACGAGATGCAGTTCGGTTATGTGGAGCGCCCTGCCCACCGTTCCAAGCCCTATGACAAAGACCGTTTTGAGGTCTGCAACCACCGTTACAGCGCATTTTGCGACGGCTCCCACGGGGCGGCGGTGCTCAATGACAGCAAGTATGGGGTGAGCATGAACAAGAATGCATTAGAGCTTACCCTGCTGCGGGCAGCATCCTGCCCGGAGATGCAGACGGACAACAGGGTACACCACTTTACCTATGCCTTTACTGCCTGGGAAGGCAGCTTTGCACAGAGCGATGTGGTAAGGCAGGGCTATGAGCTGAATGTGGCGCCCCAGCAAAGCGGCGGGGCGGTGGATGCGTTCAGCAGCCTGCAGATAGACAAGGCAAATGTGATCCTAGACACTATGAAACCGGCAGAGGACGGAAGCGGGGATATCATCCTGCGCCTGTATGAATCCCAAAAGGCGGCTGTTACAGCCAGGGTATGCTGTGGCCTGGGCACAAAGGCATATCTGTGCGATATGCTGGAAAATGTCCTGGAGGAGGTTCCTTATGAGGCAGGGGAAATGGCCCTGGCGTTTAAGGCATTTGAGGTAAAAACAATCAGAATAAAGAAATAAAACGGAATTGGGGCGAGAGATTCGCCCCTTTTCATGTATATCCGGAAAATGGTACAGGCTGTTTCCTATAAATAGGTTACCTGCGCCTGTGCCTGGTAAGTGTGGGGTTCTTTTGTTACCCCTTTGTGCCCAAAAGCGATGGCAATTTTATATTCATAATTTTCGGGAAATTTCAGGGCGGTGGTAAAGTATTCTTTCTTTTCCCCTTTGATTGCATCGTCAATGCAGCCGATGATCAAATTCCCAAGCCCCAGCCCTTCTGCGGCAAGGGCCATATTTTCTACAGCGATGCCTGCGTCAAGGGCACTCCACTTATAGCTGCTGTCAGCACTTAGGATTACCACAACAGGGGCTTCAAAGTAAAAATTATGGGCAGGGGCTGTGATATTGCGCAGCCGGTTCTTTTCCTCCTCCAGTTCCCGTAAAATGGGGTGGCCCCCGTCCAGTACGGTGAAGTGGATTTCCTGCTTGTTTGCCGCTGTGGGTGCCTGCAGCCCCGCGTGGAGCAGGGCGTCAAGCTCAGCCTCTGTTAAAGGTTCCTCCGTGTATCCTCTGGTGGAACTGCGTTTTTTGATTGTTTCAATTACATCACTCATTGCCTGTTTCCTCCTGATAAATTTTCGGCAGCCCGGCGGGCGTACTGCCTGTGGTGTGAATTTTTATTATTCTATTATACAATAGTGCGCCAGGTTACACAAGGATTCTGCCGTGCATGGGAAAGAGCGCCCTGGGATATTTTCCTTCCCGGCTGCTTAGCCGCCTGTATGTAACCGTCTTGAAAATTGATTTCTGCAGGATAATATCTGGTAAAATTATGGTGCAGGGTTTATAATGACAGTGTGGAATTGTAAGCAAACAGAGGTAAAACCCTTTGCCTGCGGCAGTACCGCAGGCAGGGCTTGCGGTATGCGGGGGTAAAAGCATAGGTTTAATGGAGGTTTTCAAATATGGACAGTAATAAGATCATTGCTCCCATGAGCAGGATCCATATGGTTCCGATGGATGTGATAAACGGATATGAGGTCAGGACAGGAATGTATGATATAAACGGGGCCACGGCTATTCCCTGTGGGGTGAATTTTACAGTATATTCTTATGGGGCGACTTCCTGCGAGCTGCTTTTGTACAGGCGCATGGAGGAGGAGCCGTTTGCCGTACTGAAGTTCCCGGAAAATTATAAAATTGGAAAAGTGTATTCCATGATTGTATTTGGGCTTAATATTTATGACTTTGAATATGCCTACCGTATGGACGGGCCTTATATGCCCCAGGAGGGGCTGTTATTTGACAAAAATAACGTCCTCCTTGATATTTACGCCAAAGCCGTAGCGGGGCAGCGGGTATGGGGGACGCCCCATAAGGAGGGCGTTGCCTATAAGGCAAGGGTGGTGAAGGATGATTTTGACTGGCGGGAGTATACCCAGCCCCTTACGCCTATGGAGGATCTTGTGATTTATGAGATGCATGTGCGGGGATTTACAAAGCATTATACCTCAGGGGCAAAGTATCCCGGGACTTTTGCGGGCATTAAGGAGAAGATTCCCTATCTAAAGGAACTGGGGGTCAATGCAGTGGAACTGATGCCTATATTTGAGTTTGACGAGATGAAGGACTACCGGCTGGTGGATGGACAACCAGTGATGGATTACTGGGGATATAATACGGTCAGTTTTTTTGCCCCCAACAGCAGCTATGCGGCAGGGCGGGAATACAACCGGGAAGGGACAGAGCTGAAGGAACTGATACGCGCCCTCCATGAAAATGGGATTGAGTGCATCCTGGACGTGGTGTTTAACCACACTGCGGAAGGCAATGAGATGGGAAAATGTTTTTCCTTCAAAGGGTTTGACAATAATATATATTACATGCTGACACCGGAGGGAAATTATTATAATTTCAGCGGGTGCGGCAATACCTTAAACTGCAATCATCCCATCGTCCACCAGATGATCCTGGAATGCTTAAGGTACTGGACTACGGTTTACCATATTGACGGTTTCCGGTTTGACCTGGCGACCATCCTTGGCAGGAATGAGGACGGTTCCCCCATGAGCAAGCCGCCGCTTTTACAGAGCCTGGCTTTTGACCCGATCCTGGGGAATGTGAAGCTGATTGCCGAGGCATGGGATGCAGGGGGGCTGTACCAGGTAGGGAGCTTCCCTTCCTGGAACCGTTGGGCGGAGTGGAATGGCAGGTACCGGGATGATATGCGTAATTTCCTGAAAGGGGATTACGGCATGTGGGAAACTGCCGCTAAGAGGATCACAGGTTCCACGGATATCTATAACCCCGAATGCAGGGGAAGTAACGCTTCCGTTAATTTTATCACCTGCCATGACGGGTTTACCCTGTGGGATTTGTATTCTTATAATCAAAAACACAATGAGGCGAACGGATGGGATAACACCGATGGCAGCAACGATAACCGCAGCTGGAACTGCGGCGCAGAGGGGGAGACCAGGGACGAGGAAGTGCTTTCCCTGCGCAGAAGGCTTGCCATGAATGCCTTTGCAGTGCTTATGTGCAGCAGGGGGACGCCCATGTTTTTTGCAGGGGACGAATTTCTGAATTCCCAGCAGGGGAACAATAATGCTTATTGCCAGGACAATGAGATTTCCTGGCTGAACTGGGAGGATAAGACAAGAAATAAGAAGCATTATGATTTTTGCAGGTATATGACTGCCTTTCGGAAAGAACATCCAGTGCTGCGCAGGTTTTCCGGCTACAGTGAGAGCGGGTTCCCGGAAATCCAGATCGTGGGTGCGGATGATTATTCGAAGGTGCTCCAGGTAATTTATGCGGGGCGGAACGAGGAGGGGACAGAAGACGATATTGTTTGCCTTGCGGTGAATGTCTATTGGGAGGAACAGGAGTTTGAACTTCCCGGCTTAAAGATGGGGAAGAGCTGGTATATGGCTGTTGATACCAGCGGGAAATATCTGCCTGCCTGCATACCAGGGAAATATGGCATGGAACGGATGGGGGAAACGAGAGTGAAGATTCCGGCCCGGAGCGTATGCGTGCTGGTTTCGTGAGGGGGCAGGAAAATCAAGGCTTTCGGGGATTTCCCCGAAAGCCTTTTTAGGGAAAAGTATCGTATACAAGAAGCTATCCTTTGGAAAAAAGATGTCAATGTTTTTTACGCAGATACAGGAACAGGATGATTTTGTAGAATGTAACACAGAGACACCAGCAGAAAGCGGCATAACAGCGGCAAACTGCTTTGTACATAAATTTGAATAGTGCATATGCCAAAGGACATTTCCTCTTTTATTTAGGTGAATGTCCTTTTATATCATTTACGGAATAAAATTCTTGACAATGCGCATAATGCGTATTACAATGTGGTTAAACTTAGGTAGTTTCAAAATTTGTAAATTTACAGAATATTCAGCAACTTACTGTTTCGCAATCACCTAATAATTTAACTAACGGAAAGGGGAGATGCCATGGTTGAATAAGGGGGTAACGGATGAGATTTAGAGAAATTGAAAGTATGATATTACAAAACGGATGGTATCAAGTAAAGCAAAAAGGTTCGCACCACCAATACAAACACCCGACTAAGCCTGGAAAAGTTACAATCCCAGAACATGGAGGGGATTTGAATCCCGATACAGTAAAATCAATTTTGAAACAAGCGGGGCTTTAACTTCCACTTGTTCAATCTATATAAATGGAGGTGAATAAATTGAAATTAATTTATCCGGCTGTATTTAAGCCTTTTACAGATCAAAGCGGTGGA
>OFHA01000724.1_pt1 | contig 26898 bp, 25 predicted proteins | sample 1521891 | NCBI WGS metagenome assembly OFHA01 (sample SAMEA3504089, study PRJEB24116) | mouse gut metagenome | biome: mouse gut; feature: mouse-associated habitat; material: faeces | place: Denmark | collected 2011
GAGGAGCTGCTCATCCCCGAGGAATTTGACGACAGCTACGCGGGCTACCTCAAACTCCAGGAGGATCAGGGCTTCGACCTGGGCCGCTACCGGGGCAAGCGGATAAAGCGGTACACCTACCAGCTCACCAACTACCCCGCCCAGGACGAGCCGGTACAGATCGCCCTGCTGATCTACAAGAACAAGGTGGTGGGCGGGCAGATCCAGTCCTCCTCCGGCAGCTTCCTCCACGGGCTGGCCCTGCCGGGGCAGGAGGGGCAGGACACGCCGGACGCCTCCCCCGCCCCCAGCGCGACCGCCCCGGTCTTTGGGATGCTGGTTTAGCGGGTGGGCCATGCTTGTTCCATAGCTTTAGAGGGGAGACGCGCCGCGCCGCGTCTCCCCTCCTTTTGTCAACTATACCACCTGTTTGCCGTGGAAGAACACGGCCCTCAGCTCCAGATCCGGGCCCAGCACCGCCACATTAGCCCGCTTGCCCGCCTCCAGGCTGCCCACCCGGTCGAAGATGCCGATGGCCTTGGCGGGGTTCACCGCCGCCGCCCGCACCGCGTCCGCCAGGGGGATGCCGAAGGAGACGGCGGTCTTCATGCACGCCATCAGATCCGTCACCGACCCGGCAATGGTGCCGTCCGCCAGGGTGGCCAGGGGGCCCTTCACGATGACGTTCTGGCCGCCCAGGTCGTATTCGCCGTCGGACATACCCGCGGCCCGCATGGTGTCCGAGATCAGCACCACCCGGTCCGAACCGAACATCTTGAAGGTGGCCCGCACCACGCTGGGGTGGATGTGGATGCCGTCGCTGATCAGCTCCACCCGGCTCCAGGGGCTGTCCAGGGCCGCGCCCACCACCCCGGGAGCCCGGTGGGTAAAGCTGGGCATGGCGTTAAAGAGGTGGGTGACCTCCCGGGCACCCGCCCGGAACGCCGCCATGGCGGTATCGTAGCCGGCGGTGGTGTGGGCCACCGACACGTTGACCTCCTCCGCCACCTCCCGGATAAAGTCCAGCGCGCCCGGCTCCTCCGGGGCCACGGACACCAGCTTCACCAGCCCCTCGGAGGCCTCCTCCAGCCGCCGCAGCATCGCCACGTCGGGGGCGTGGAGCCATTCGCCGTTCTGCGCGCCCTTTTTGGCGTAGGACAGGAAGGGCCCCTCCAGGTTGATGCCCGCCAGATCCGCGCCGGGCCTGCCCTCCCGCTTGTGGGCCGCCGCCGTCCGGCACACCTTGATGAGCTGCTCCTCCAGCAGGGTCATGCCCGCGGGGCAGATCTGGGTCACGCCCCGGCTCAGCTCGTACTCCGCCATGGTCTGGAGTCCGGCGGCGTCGCCGTCGGACAGGTCCGCCCCACGGCAGCCGTGGAAATGCACGTCCGTCAGGCCGGGAATCACATAGCACCCCGCCCCGTCATAGCTCTGCCCGTCCTGGCTGTCCAGGGTGAGCAGGGGGCCGTCGAAGCACAGGTCCCGCTCCACAAAGCCCTGGTCCAGATCAAATACCTTGCCGCCTGTAATCTTCATGCTCCGCCCCTCACTTCAGGCCGCTGAGGGCCGCCTCGTCGCCGATGATGGTGACGTTGGGGTGGAGCTGGAGGATGGAGGCGGGCACGTCCGGGGTCACGGGGCCCTGCACGGTCTTGCGCACCGCGTCCGCCTTGTCCGCGCCGCTGGCAACCACCAGGATGCTGCGGGCGTGCATGATGGTGCCGATGCCCATGGTCAGGGCCTGCTTGGGCACGTCGTCCGCACTGGCGAAGAACCGGGCGTTGGCCTCGATGGTGCTCTGGGTCAGGTCCACCAGATGGGTGGCTACCGGGAAGTCGGCGCAGGGCTCGTTGAAGCCTATATGCCCGTTGCGGCCCAGGCCCAGGAGCTGGAGGTCGGCGTAGCCCAGGGACTTCACCACCGCCTCATACCGGGCGCACTCCGCCGCCGCGTCCTCCGCCAGGCCGCTGGGGACGTTGGTGTTCCCGGGCAGGATATCCACATGGTCGAACAGGTTGTGCTGCATGAACCAGCGGTAGCTCTGGTCGTGGGTGGGGGCCAGCCCCACATACTCGTCCAGGTTCACCGAGCGCACCTCATGGAAGCTCAGGTCGCCCTGCTGATGCCATTTCACCAGCTGCTGATAGGCCCCGATGGGGGTGGAGCCGGTGGCCAGGCCCAGCACGCAGTCGGGCTTGGACACCACCTGGGCGGCGATGATGGCCGCGGCGCGGCGGCTCATGGCGTTGTAGTCTTTCTCGCAATAAATTCTCATATCAAAACACCTCTGAATACCATATTACACCAATTTCGCTCTGCCGTCAACAGTATTTGGCGATGGCGGCGGCGATCATGTCCGCGCTCTCCTTCACCACGGCCTCGTCACCGGGGGCCAGCTCCAGCAGCGGGGCGCGGACGCTGCCCGCGTCGGGGCCGCCCTGGAGGCGGATGATCTCCTTGATCACGGCGTACATATTGCCGGCGGCGGAGCACATCTTATAAATGATGGCATTTGCATCATACTGTATTTCACATGCCTTTTCCATCTCTCCGGCTTTTACCAGTTCATCCATCTTAAGGAACAATTCCGGCATAGCTCCGTAGGTTCCGCCTATTCCGCCTGCGGCGCCAATCACTCTGCCGCTGATGAACTGCTCATCAGGCCCGTTGAATACAATATAATCTTCTCCCGCAGCCTGTTTGAACATCTGGATGTCCTGTACCGGCATGGAAGAATTCTTAACACCGATCACACGGGGATTCTTTCTCATTTCTGCAAAAAGGCTCTGGGTAAGGGCAACTCCTGCCAACTGGGGAATATTATAAATCACAAAATCCGTATTGGGCGCTGCCGCACTGATATCATTCCAATATTCGGCAATAGCGTACTCCGGCAGATGAAAATAAATGGGCGGAATAGATGCAATGGCATCAACCCCAAGTTTTTCCGCATGGGCTGCCAGTTCCTGGCTGTCCTTTGTGTTATTGCAGGCAACATGGTTGATAACCGTCAGCTTTCCTTCAGCCGCTTCCATAACATTTTCAAGAACGATCTTGCGGTCCTCCACGCTCTGGTAAATGCATTCGCCAGAAGATCCATTCACGTAAACACCTTTTACCTTCTTATCCACAAAGTATTTTGTCAATGCCCTGACGCCTTCGGGACTGATATTCCCATCTTTGTCATAACATGCATAAAATGCAGGAATCACGCCCTTATACTTATCTAAATTTCTCATCTGATTTTCCTCCTAAATACTGGATACAAGTTTATACTACATCAATGCTTCCGCAAAAGATTTTGTAATCAACTGTGGTCTTGTGATGATAGACCCTACCACCACGCTGAATACCCCCAGCTCCACCACACGTTTTGCTTTCTCAGGGGTATTGATATTTCCCTCTGCAATCACCCTGTTCTTTGCACCTGCCAAAATTTTTCTGATAATCTCAAAGTCATTTGCTTCAATCTTATCGTTTTTGCTCTGGGGAGTGTATCCCACCATGGTGGTACCGATAAAGTCAAATCCCAGCTCGTCTGCATGGAGAGCTTCCTCCACTGTGGAACAATCCGCCATCAAAAGCTGGTCCGGATATTTGTCTCTGATCTGGTGGTAAAAATCATCAAGTGTAAGCCCGCCCGGCCTTACCGCCCCTGTAGCATCAACAGCAATGATTTCCGGTTTTACTTCCATCAGCTCATCGACTTCCTTCATGGTCGGCGTTATATATACCTGGCTGTCTTCATAGTCACGTTTCACAATCCCGATAACCGGCAAGTCTACCTGTGACTGAATCTCCTTAATGTCTTCTCTGGTATTCGCCCGAATACCAAGCGCCCCGCCTTCCTTAGCGGCCAGAGCCATTCTCCCCATTATAAAAGAAGAATGTAATGGTTCATGAGGAAGTGCCTGACAGGATACGATCAATTTGCCTTTTAATTGTTCTACTCTACTCTTCATCACTTTCTAATCGCCTCTCTTTTATTTGCAGCAGCTCCAATTGTTATCTTCACTGTGCATCTTAAATTTTTAAGATTTTATAAAAAAATTATTAAAATTATTATACCACTCGAGAAATTATTTTCAACATCAAGTTTTTATTCTGAAATTTCTTTCAGTGTTTTTGTGCACATTTTATATTCCAGACAAGTTTTTATATGATTTATTATACAAATACTTGTTTATGAATTCATTTCAGTCTCACAAAATGAGATACACTCTGCAAATCCTTTTATTGAACAGCAGACAGCCGCTATGCCTTTTAAGCAGGATAAATGTAATAAAATAAAAAGAAACCGGAGCCTGTCTTTGTCCAGTCTCCAATCTCTTTTTATTACATTGATATATTCCACCAGGCGAAAACGCTTATCACTTTCTTTTCTGGTATTCTTTTTGGGCTTCTCGTGCCGCCCCCAGCATTCCTGCCATATTTCCCAGCTTTGCCGGAACGATTTTCACATTGGAAAACGACGGCATAATATATCTGCGGAGCATTTCATCCACTCTGTCCACCACATAGGTCTGCTCCATAATCCCTCCCCCTAAAACAATCAGGGAAGGGTTAAATATATGTACAAGGCTTGTAAGACCGTAGACAATCTCCATAATCCACTGGTCAATCAGTTCCTTCACTTCCGGCACATCCATCTTTGCAAAAATCTCACGCCCGTTTTTCAGTTCTGGGAACTTTTCCTTCACAAGACTGACAAGACCAGTTGTGGAAGCATATCTCTCATAACACCCGCTGAACATATCTTCTTCCGGATCCCTTTTCTCCGGGTGGGTGACAATACAGCCGAATTCCCCGGCCGAATAACCGCTACCTGTATAAATTTCCCCATTTAAAATTATGGCGCCTCCAACTCCCGTTCCGTAAGTCAGGCATAAAAAATCTTTCTGTCCCTCTCCCGCTCCGCAGGCCGCTTCCCCGATGGCCGCACTGTTCACGTCGTTCTGAACTGCCGTTGGAACATGGAACCGGTTCTCCACCCGCTCCCGCAGCGCCATCCCCGTATACCCCGGAATATTGCTGTTGGCATACAGGATGCTTCCTTTATCCGTGTCCACCTGTCCTGCGGTACTGATCCCTACCGCCTGGAAATCCTGATACTCGTCCAGAATCCCCAGCACCGTCTCCATCACATGTTCCCCGCCAAGTTTTGCATTTGTATCTGTTTCCCGGATTTCTTTAATTTCTCCGTCTTCCCACATCCCGGACTTGATGCAGGTTCCGCCAATATCAACTACCGCTATTCTCAAATCGATCCTCATTTCTGCGCTGTCTTATTGTCCCAGCACGGCTGCTATTCCTACTTACGTACCTTGATTACTGCTTTCCTGATATGCTCTCCTTCTGCCCCTGGCGCAACCCCTGGAAGATGCGGTTCTTTCGGCTCACAAACTACAAATCTGCCCGGCGATAAATGACATACTGTCTCGCCCTTACATATTCCCATTCCAATATCGCCGTCCTCTTTGTAGGGCCTGGTTATTTCCTCGTATGCTGTTGAAAACCAGATGTCCTCACACCCTGCAAGGTCAATCTGAATATCATAATACTTCTCATGGAATTCATATTCCTTCTTATCCGGATTGGTATCCGCCTGCATTACATTGATAAAAACATTGTCTCCGTCGATCTCATGCCTGCCGTCCTCTAGCAAAGATAGATCCGTCTCCGCCATGTACTTAAACGCCTTGTCCAGATTTCCGCTGATCCCCAGATACCGTTCCCAGTTTTCAATTTTGTCAAAAATCATATTACCGCCTCCCCATTATACAAAACAGTTGTTTGGATGTGTACAGTATATCATAATCAAGGCGCAAAGTCCATGATTACTTGACAAACAAAAAAGGTCTGAAATCCCTAGTTGTCTAGATTTTCAAACCTTCTTCCTACTGCCGGCGATGGGACTTGAACCCATACGTGGTTGCCCACAACAGATTTTGAGTCTGCCTCGTCTGCCATTCCGACACGCCGGCATTTGGTTCATCACTCGAACAAATAGTATATTAGCATATTCAGGAAAAAAATGCAAGTGTTTTTTGAAAAAAGATTGAAGGATTTTTACTGACATGATAAAATACAGTTAAAAAGCGCATAGAATGGAGCAAAGAGTGACAGAATTAATGATTTCTTTCACTGTCTGCCTATATGTGTAAAAAAGCGCACAGAATGGAGGAATCTATCATGAAAAAAGCAATCAATGCATCGAAAGCCCCGGCAGCGGTTGGGCCATATGTCCATGCGGTGGAAGCGAAAGGACTAATATTTACTTCTGGGCAGTTGGGATTAATTCCAGAAAGCGGCAATTTACCAGAAGGCGTGGAGGCTCAGACACATCAAAGCCTCAAAAATCTTGCGGCGGTGTTAGAAGCGGCAGGCAGTGATCTTGCGCATGTGGTGAAGACTAGCGTATTTTTGGACGATATCAATGACTTTGCAAAAGTCAATGAGATTTATGCCCAGTATTTTCAGGGAGAGCCTCCAGCACGGTCCTGTGTGCAGGTGGCAAAGCTGCCCAAGGGCGGGCTGGTGGAGATTGAAGTGATTGCGGTGAAAAAGGATTAAAGGAGCAGGAACAGGATGACGGCAGAGCGAATCGAAGCGCTTCGGGAAGAAATGCGTAAATACAGCATCGATATGTATCTTGTACCGACTTCAGATTTCCATGAATCTGAGTATGTCGGAGATTATTTTAAGGCAAGAAGTTACCTTACGGGATTTACAGGGTCGGCAGGAACGGCAGTCATTACCATGGAAGAAGCAGGATTGTGGACCGATGGAAGATATTTTATCCAAGCAGAGCAACAGCTGAAAGAAAGTTCAGTCGTGCTTCGCAAAATGGGAGAAGAAGGCGTGCCCACGATCAAGGAGTATGTGCAGGAGCATCTTGTAAAAGGCGGATGCCTAGGTTTTGACGGACGTGTGGTAAATGCCAGTACAGGCATGGCATATAAAGACATTGCAGAGAAAAAGGGCGGCAGTGTTCAGACGGAGCACGATTTAGTTGGGTTCATTTGGAAAGAGCGCCCAGCATTTCCGAAACATGCGGCATTTATCCTCGATGAGATCTATGCCGGGGTTAGCGCCACAGAGAAACAGCGCAAACTTCGGGATAAAATGGCGCAAAAGCAGGCGGACATTCATATTTTGACTTCCCTGTATGATATTGCATGGCTTTTTAATATCCGTGGGAGTGATATTACGCACGTGCCAGTTGTTTTGTCTTTTGCAGTGATTACCACGACAGAGAGTCTTTGGTTTGTGCATGACGAGGCGCTGAGTCAAGAATTGCGTGCTTACTGTCTTTTGCAAGGGATCACCATTAAGCCTTACCAGGAGATTTACGATTATGTCGGAAAGATTGCGGCTGGAAATAAAGTTCTCTTGGATCCTGGCATTGTCAATTACCAGATTTACAGTAGTCTGAAAAAAGGCGTGGAAGTGCTCTCTTCGCCTAACCCGACGGAGCGGATGAAAGCTGTAAAAAATTCCACAGAGATTTCCAATATCCGCAAAGCGCATCTTAAAGATGGCGTTGCGGTGACCAAGTTTATTTACTGGCTCAAAACCCATATTGGCAAAGAAGAAGTTACCGAATGCTCTGCCGCTGAGTATCTCGAAGAATGCAGACGGCAACAAGATTTGTTTGTGGACTTGAGTTTTGACACGATCAGCGCTTATGGCGCTCATGGGGCGATGATGCATTATGTGGCAACGCCAGAGACGGATGCGGCGCTCAAGCCAGAAGGATTTCTCTTGGTGGATTCCGGGGGGCATTATCTGGAAGGCAGTACGGACATTACGAGAACCATTGCCTTGGGAGAACTGAGTGATCAAGAGAAAAATCATTTCACAGCAGTGTGCCGATCGAACCTGAACCTTGCCGCAGCAAAATTTTTATATGGCTGCAGCGGTTCCCATTTGGACATCCTTGCCAGAGGCCCTCTTTGGAATCTGGGATTGGACTATAAATGTGGAACTGGGCATGGAGTAGGATATCTTTTGAATGTTCATGAGGGGCCCAATAGCTTCCGGTGGCGCAAGACGCCAGGGCAAAGCGATGAGGGCATTTTGGAAGCAGGGATGGTAACCACGGACGAGCCTGGAATTTACCTTGAAGGAAACTACGGCATCCGCATCGAGAACGAGCTTTTATGTAAGAAAGCAGATAAGAATGAGTATGGACAGTTTATGGAATTTGAAATTATTACCTATGCGCCGATCGATTTGGACGCCATACTTCCAGAGCAAATGACGTTATTCGAGCGCAGGCTGCTCAATGAATACCACCATATGGTATATGAAAAGCTTGCCCCATGCCTTGAACCTGAAGTAAGAGACTGGCTGAAAGAATATACGCGGGAAATATAATGGATATAGATTTGCATAAAAATGTATACTTATTATAATAAATAAGCTATAATAAAATGTTGCATATTCCCTTATACAAATGCTTGATGAGCAAAAATACAAGTTCAGATAAAATTATAACTTTTAAAACCTTGCCAGATAGTGTAAAATAGAAAAGGCATGTATATGTAAAAGATAGGTATAGAGATTGAGAGAAGGAGAGACAGAAGGTACAGCATTTATGGATAAAAAAATAGTTTTGATCGACGGACACAGTATTTTGAACCGGGCCTATTTTGGCATTCCGGATCTTACCAATTCAGAAGGGCTCCATACCAATGCCGTGTACGGTTTTTTGAATATTCTGTTTCGGATATTAGAGGAGGAAAAGCCAGAATATTTGATTGTGGCGTTTGACGTCCATGCCCCAACCTTTCGCCATTGCTTGTATGAAGCGTATAAGGGCACGAGGAAGCCTATGGCAGAGGAGCTAAGACAACAGGTTCCAGTGATGAAGGACGTGCTAAGAGCCATGGGAGTCACAGTGGTGGAGAAGGAAGGCTATGAGGCGGATGATGTTTTGGGAACCATTGCAAAGCGCTGCGAGAGCCTAGGACTTGCCGTTTCCCTAGTCTCTGGGGACCGTGACCTTCTACAGCTTGCCAGCGCGCATATTAAGATCAGAATTCCAAAGACCAAGCGTACCGGAACGGAGATTGAGGACTACTATGCCGAGGATGTCAAAGAAAGATATCAGGTGACTCCGCAAGAATTTATTGATGTGAAAGCGCTGATGGGCGATACGGCGGACAACATTCCAGGCGTGCCGGGGATCGGAGAGAAGACGGCGACAAGCCTGATTGCTGCTTATGGAAGCATTGAAAATGCTTATGTGCATATCGAAGAGGTCAAACCGCCACGCGCACAGAAGAATTTAAAAGAGCATTACGATATGGCAAAGATGAGCAAGGTCCTGGCTACCATTGAAGTTGATGCGCCGGTAGACTATGAATTAGAACAAGCTAAGATTGGGAATTTATTTACTCCCGAGGCATATGTCTGGATGAAAAAGCTGGAATTTAAGCATCTTTTAAATCGTTTTTCTGTGGAAGCTTTGGCAACTCCTTTCGAGGAGAGATTTCAGACAGTGCAAAAGAAATCAGAAGCGGACAAAATCTTTTCCAGAGCAGGCAAATCAGAAACCGTGGGGCTTCAAGTCTTTTCTTGTGCGAATCAAGAAGAAGAACCGCAAGGACAGCTCACGCTGGCTGGCGTGTTTGGAACAGATGCCGTAGCCAGCGAGGATGAAGGGATGGCGCAAAAGGATTCGGCAGTGCTTGGAATTTCTCTTGCCTTTGGGAAAGAAGACGTTTATTTTATCCCTGCGGGAGGCGAAATCACAGGGGAATATTTGGCAAGTCAGGCGCAGCGCTTGGCAAGCCAAGTGAAGACAGTGGCTTTTCTCGATTTAAAATCCCAGCTTTCCGTGATCTCGATTCCAGAGGAAAGACAGGATCATGTGGAAGATGTGCTGATAGAAGCGTACTTGCTGAATCCTTTGAAGAACGACTATACTTATGACGACGTGGCGAAAGAACATTTGGATGTGATTGCGCCTTCCCAGCAAGATTTGCTGGGTAAATTATCCATGGCGCAAGCTATGAGAGATAAATTTGAAGAAGCCGTCCAATACGCTTGCTGGACGGCATACACGGCTTTTTACGGAGCAAGCGTGTTAAAACAAAAGCTGGAAGCAACAGGAATGTGGAAGCTGTACCGTGAGATAGAGATGCCTTTGGTTTATACTCTTTATGAGATGGAAAAAGAAGGAGTATTGGTTAACGGCGCTCAATTGAAAGCATATGGGGAGAATCTTTCTGGAAAAATTTCCGAGCTGGAACAGGAGATCTGCCAGGACGCAGGCGAAGCCTTTAACATCAATTCACCAAAGCAGCTGGGAGTCATTCTGTTTGAAAAGTTGAAGATGCCCTATGGAAAAAAGACAAAAACAGGATATTCCACTGCTGCCGACGTGCTGGAAAAATTGGCAGAAGAATATCCCTTGGTATCGAAAATTTTAGAATACCGTCAGCTTGCAAAATTAAAATCTACGTATGCGGAAGGGCTCTCTAATTATATTGAGGAAGATGGAAGAATTCATTCCAGCTTCCATCAGACGATCACTGCCACGGGCAGAATCAGCAGCACGGAGCCGAACTTGCAGAATATACCGATTCGCATGGAGCAGGGCAGGTTGATTCGGAAAGTATTTATACCAAGGAAAGGCTGCGTGCTTTTAGATGCAGATTATTCCCAGATAGAGCTTCGCGTGCTTGCGCATATGTCAGAAGATGAGAATTTGATCCAGGCATACCGGGAAGCCCGCGATATTCACCGTATGACTGCTTCCCAGGTTTTTCATGTGCCTTTTGAGGAAGTGACTTCTCTGCAGCGCAGAAATGCCAAAGCCGTGAATTTTGGGATTGTCTATGGAATCAGTTCTTTTGGGCTAAGCCAGGATTTAAGCATTACTACGAAAGAAGCGGCAGCCTATATCCAATCGTATTTTGAGACTTATCCGGGAGTGAAGACGTTTCTGGAGCGTCAGGTGCAACAGGCAAAGGAACAAGGGTATGTCACCACGATGTTTGGCAGAAGAAGGCCGGTTCCGGAACTGTCCTCCAGCAATTTCATGCAGCGTTCTTTTGGAGAGCGGGTGGCAATGAATTCTCCGATACAGGGGACGGCGGCAGACATCATTAAGATCGCCATGATCCGGGTCAGTAAATCCTTAAAAGAGCAGGGATTGAGGTCGAAGCTGATCCTTCAGGTTCATGACGAACTGCTGATCGAGGCATGGGAAGAGGAAACGGAGCAGGTAAAAGAAATCCTCAAAAAGGACATGGAGACGGCGGCAGAGCTTTCAGTGAAGCTGGAAATAGATATGAATCAGGGAAAAGATTGGTACGAAGCACATTAAAGATCATTTATGAGGAAAGGGTGAAAGAATTTGCAGATTCTTTCACGAACTGCCTGTTTGTGCCAAAAAGCACACGGAATGGAGGAAATTATGCAGGTAATTGGAATTACAGGCGGAGCGGGAGCAGGAAAATCCGCCGTTTTAGAGTATTTGGAGAAAAATTACAGAGTAAAAAATCTGGAGGCAGACAAGATCGCACAGATGATGATGAGGCCGGGGACGGATTGCTATCAGAAGCTTTTGAAATTTCTTCCGGCAGAGGTCTACAATCAGGATGAGACCATCAGCCGTCTTGCATTGTCTGCAGAGCTGTTCGCCTCAGAAGAGCTGCGGAATAAAGTCAACCAGGCGGTGCACCCGGCAGTAAAAGAGTATATCTTAAGCCAGATTGCAGAGCAGAAAAAAATCGGCGTCATGGATTTTGTCATTATTGAGGCCGCCCTGCTTGTTGAGGACAATTACCAGGAAATTTGCGACGAGCTCTGGTATATTTATGCCACAGAGGAAATCCGCAGACAGAGAGTGATGCAGGCTAGAGGTTATTCTAGAGAAAAGGCGGACCAAATATTTGCTAGCCAGCTTACCGATAGCGAATACCGTAGGAATTGCCAAGTGGTAATCGACAATAATGGAACCAAGGAAGAGACCTTTTATCAGATCGCACAGGCGATTAAGGAAAAAGGGGAGCTGAACCAGTTTGACCAGCAGATGGATGGAATCCCCTTGGTCTTTGGACTGGATATCGGAACCCGCAATGTCGTGGGAACCGTTGGATACCGCAACGAAGACGAGTTTATCGTGGCGGCACAGTATGTGAAAGAACATGAAACGCGTTCCATGTTGGACGGTCAGATTCATGATATCGGACGGGTGGGAAGGACCATCAACGCAGTGAAAAAGCAGTTGGAAGAACAGCTTCATCTTAAATTGAATGACGTGTGTATTGCAGCGGCAGGGCGCGTGCTAAAAACCGTTCATACCACAGTGGAGTATACTTACCCAGAAGAAATCGTGCTTACTGGCGAGGATGTCCATACCCTGGATTTGCTGGGAATCGAAAAAGCACAGCAAATTTTAAATGAGAATAATGACACCAAGTTTAAATTTTACTGCGTGGGTTATTCCGTGGTGAAATACTATCTGAACGGCGACGTTTTCTCCAATTTGGAAGGACATAAGGCAGAGACGGTCAGTGAAGACATTATTGTCACATTCCTGCCGGAAGACGTCGTCGACGGATTGTACTCAGCAGTCGGACTTGCGGGCTTACGGGTTGCAAATATGACATTGGAGCCTATTGCCGCCATCAATGTCGCAATTCCTGAGGCGTTTCGCATGTTGAATATCGCCCTCGTAGACGTGGGAGCTGGTACAAGCGATATTTCGGTAACTAGGGAAGGAAGCATTATTGCTTACGGCATGATTCCCAGCGCTGGAGATGAAATTACGGAGATGCTGGTACAGCATTACCTGGTTGATTTTAAAACGGCAGAGCATATCAAGTTATGCTCCACTACTGAGAAAGAAATTGAGTATCAGGATATCATGATGATCAAGCATACGATTCCGGTGGAAGAGGTATGGGAGCTCATCAAGCCCCTTGTGGACGAGTTGGTGGAGAGCATAGCCGCAAAGATAAAAGAACTTAACGGAAACCAGACGGTAAGCGCTGCCTTTGTGGTAGGGGGAGGCGGTAAAATTCATGGATTTATCGAACATCTCTGCGAGGAGTTAGAGCTTCCGCAGGAGCGTGTGGCGCTTCGAGGAGAGGAAGTACTGCAGGAGATCCATTTTGTGCAGGAGGATATTAAGAAAGATCCACTGCTGGTTACGCCTATAGGAATCTGCCTCAATTATTATGATCAGAGAAATAATTTTATCTTTGTGCGTTTTAACGGCGAGCGGATTAAGCTTTATGATAATGATAAATTAACCATTGTGGATGCGGCGCTTCAAGCAGGATTCCCCAATGAGCAGCTATTTCCTAGAAGGGGGAAGGAAATTAATTTCACGGTCAACGGCAAAAAACGCATTGCCCGGGGAGAAACGGGTGATTCGGCAGTGGTCCGGGTGAACGGGCGCCTGACCAATATCAATGCGCCTTTGGAAGTTAACAGCGACATTGTGATTGAGCCTTCGACTGAGGGAGAGCCTGCAGTCTGCTATCTGGAAGATTTGGAAGAGTTTGGGAAATCCATGATCAGCTTTGAGGTCAATGGAAATGTGATTTCTTGCCCCAAATTTGCCGAGGTAAATGGAGTGATGGAACCTCCATACTATGAGATTCAGGAAAATGACGATATTGAAATGAGAAATTATTATACGGTAGCTCAAATTATGGAATTTATGGACGTCGAGGTAGATATGGAGCATGACATCCTGGTAAATAATAAGCCCGCAGAGCTCGACACTCTAGTGTATGAGAATTTTTCGATTGAATGGACGGTGTTGTCCTACCGGACGCATCCCTCAGATATGGAAGAAAAGTACCAGAACCGCAGAGAGGAGTTGAGAGAAAAGAGGATCAAAAAGATCTTAGAGAAAAAACAGCTGCGGGAAGAAAAAGCCAGGGAAGCAGAGGACGAGGTCAAAGAAATACAAGAAAGCGGCATAAAGCAGTTAGAAAGCAAGGAGGCAAAGCAGGAAGAAGCGGCAAAAGAGGATGATTTTGCAGAAGTCCATGTGATTGTCAATAACCTTCCAGTCACATTAAAAGGAAAATCTTCGTATGTGTTTGTTGATGTATTTGAGTATATCAATTTTGACCTCAATGCCGGGAACGGCAGGGCGGTTGTCACAAGGCTAAACGGGGAATTCCCTTCCTATATGGCTGAACTCAAAGAGGGCGACAAGGTAGAAGTATACTGGGAGGAATAACGAAATATGAGACTGTGCAGTATTGCAAGCGGAAGCAGCGGAAACTGCATTTATGCAGGAACTGAAAAAACCAGCCTTATCATTGATGCGGGGATTAGCGGGAAACGGATTGAGGAAGGCCTGAATGAGATCGGGCATACCACAAAGGAGATGTGCGCAATATTAATTACGCATGAACATTCGGATCATATCAGCGGATTGGGGGTACTTGCAAGAAGGCATGGAATTCCCATCTATGCCACGGCAGGAACCATAAAGGCGATTTTGAACTGCAAAAGCGTAGGGGAGATTTCAGAAGACTTGTTTCATGAAATCCAGCCAGATGCGGACTTTACAATTGGGGACATGACCATAAGCCCAGTATCTGTTTCCCATGATGCGGCGCAACCTACGGCTTATATTCTGCGTCAGGGGAAAAGCTCCATGGCAGTAATGACAGATTTGGGGAAATTTGACAGCGCTATTGTTCAAAGGCTTCAGCGTCTGGACTTGCTGCTGCTGGAGGCGAATCATGACGTACATATGTTGCAGGCAGGCAGGTATCCCTACTACCTGAAGCAACGGATTTTAGGAGACAAGGGTCATCTCTCGAATGAATTATCTGGACAGCTTTTGAGCCAAGTGCTGCATGACCAAATGAAAGCCGTGATCTTAGGACATTTGAGTAAAGAAAACAATTATGAACAGCTCGCCTATGAGACCGTGCGTTTGGAAATTGACATGTCAGATAATTCCTATCATGCAGGAGATTTTCCTATTCATGTGGCGAAACGTGACGCAGTGTCTGATATTTATGAGGTATAGCCCAGGCAGGCTTGAGGGAGAACTTTGACGGCTTTTCGCCCGACGCTAAAATTAATCAAATATAATAGTGAAGCAATGCGCAGCTAAAAATGCGTTTGGAGGAATCTTATGGAAAAGAATATGGACAGGACGATTATTACAGTAGTGGGGAAAGATACCGTTGGAATCATTGCAAAGGTATGTACGTATCTCTCAGAGCATCAGATCAATGTGCTGGATATCAGCCAGACTATCGTGCAGGGATTTTTTAATATGATGATGATTGCGGATATGAAGCATTCAGACCAGCCTTTTGACCAGTGCGCAAAGGAACTTGAGTTGCTGGGAGAAGACATCGGCGTAAATATTAAATGCCAGCGGGAAGAAATCTTTCATAAAATGCACAGAATTTAAGGAGCGGCGCAATGATAAATATTTGGGAAGTAAATGAGACCAACAAGATGATCGAGCAAGAAAATCTGGATGTGCGAACGATTACATTGGGAATCAGCCTGCAAGACTGCATTGATTCAGATCTGCAGAAATTAAATCAAAATATATACCGAAAGATTACCACGGTGGCAAAGAAGCTCGTGGAAACTGGGGAAGAGATTGAAAGAAACTACTGCATCCCTATCGTCAATAAACGAATTTCTGTGACGCCTATTGCCTTGATTGGGCAGGCAGCATGTAAGAACTCCGAGGATTTTGCGTCGCTAGCAAGAACCTTGGATCTTGCGGCCAAGGAAGTGGGGGTAAATTTTATCGGCGGATATTCTGCCCTGGTGTCCAAGGGAATGACTGCAGGAGATGAGAATTTAATCCGTTCCATACCTCAGGCGCTTTCAGAGACGGAACGAGTATGCAGCTCGGTCAACGTAGGGTCTACCAAGGCGGGCATCAATATGGATGCGGTCAAACTGATGGGAGAAATCATACTAAAGACTGCGGAATCTACCAAGGAAAATGATTCTCTGGGATGTGCCAAGCTGGTGGTCTTTTGCAATGCGCCGGATGATAATCCATTTATGGCAGGGGCGTTTCACGGCGTGACAGAAGCAGACGCCATCATCAATGTGGGCGTCTCTGGTCCTGGAGTGGTAAAAAAGGCATTAGAGCAGGTGCGGGGCGAAAGCTTTGAAGTGTTATGTGAAACCATTAAAAAGACAGCTTTTAAAATCACAAGGGTAGGACAGTTAGTAGCGCAGGAAGCAAGCCGCAAGATGGGAATTCCTTTTGGAATTATTGACTTGTCATTGGCGCCGACTCCGGCAATCGGAGACTCTGTGGCGGAGATTTTGGAGGAAATCGGATTGGAATATGCGGGTGCGCCTGGAACAACGGCGGCTTTGGCGCTTTTAAACGACCAGGTAAAGAAAGGGGGCATTATGGCTTCCTCATATGTGGGCGGCTTAAGCGGGGCGTTTATTCCGGTCAGCGAGGACCAGGGGATGATTGACGCAGTAGAGGCTGGAGCTTTGACTTTGGAAAAGCTGGAGGCTATGACCTGCGTGTGCTCCGTGGGTCTTGACATGATCGCTATTCCAGGAGATGTGAAAGCGTCTACAGTTTCAGGCATCATTGCCGATGAAATGGCAATCGGGATGATTAACCAGAAAACCACTGCAGTGCGACTGATTCCCGTGATTGGAAAAGGAATTGGGGAAACGGTTGAATTTGGAGGTCTTTTGGGTCATGCCCCAGTGATGCGGGTCAATCCCTACGGATGCGAAGCGTTTATCAGCCGAAAAGGGAGAATTCCGGCTCCGGTACACAGTTTTAAAAATTGATAATTAATAAATTGTGTAATGAAAGACAGTGTGTTATGATAGAAATACAGTATGAGAAAATGTACCGGAGGTGAAACCTTTGAACGAGAGAGAAGATTACCTGGACAGATTGTTGCGGGGAATAGATGAGAATCCTGAGGATGGCGTTGCAGAGGATGATTTTTTCGGGGAGCTGGATAGCGCTGTTTCCCAGGATACGGAGGATGACTTTCTTAAGGCATTTGAAGAGAGCAGATCTCAGTCCTCAGACATCTCACAGAGCGGTGCTCAGGACTTGGCTATGGAAGATGTCGACCAGATTGTAAGCAATGTTAAAAATGGCATGTTGGACAATCTGGATCAATTTGGAAGCCTGGATGACGGCAATGATTTGCCTATCGATGAATCTCTTCAGAATTATCAATCAGATGATGAAATGCTGGATGGAATCGGATCAGGATATGATGCCAATGATTCAGAGTATGAAGTAAATACACTGGATGATGGAAGTCAGGAAAGTGATTATAGTCCTGGGGAACCAAATCAGGAATTTCTGGATATGCTTTCAGGAATTGGAGAGGAAGAATCAGCGCAATCACCGCTGGCGGAGGAATTGCCAATACAAGATGATTTTTCTCTGTCAGAGGATGAAAGTATTCTGGGAGAAGCAGATCAACCGTCCTTTTTGGAGGAGTCATTGGATTTTGAAGAGCCAGCTCCTGCAGAAAAACCGCAATCAGCGGTTGAAAATCTGGCAAAAGAGCTTGAAGGCCTTGGCCTTGAGTTAGAAGAAGAAGCCAAAGAACAGAAGAAAGAAAAGAAAGAGAAGAAACAGAAGAAAAAAGATGCTGGGACTGGAGAGTCAGGAGAAGAAAAGCAGGGATTTTTCCAGAAATTTTCACAACTGCTGTTTGGCGGAGAAGAACTAGTAGAGCTTTCGGAGGAGGAAGCCAAGGAGCTCGATGAAAAAGAAAGCCAGGAAGCGGCGGCAAAAAAGCAGGAGAAAGAGCGCAAAGAGCAAGAAAAGAAGGAAAAGAAAGAGCAGAAAAAGCAGGAAAAAGCGGAGAAAAAGGCACAGAAAGAAAAAGCAAAACTGGAGAAGCCTAAAAAAGAGAAGAAGCCAAGAGTTATAGAGAAGACTAAGCCGCTGCCGAAAGTTCCGGTTTTTCTAATTATGCTGGTAGGACTTTCGTTAGTTGTCTTAATCATTCTGCTTTCTAGCCAGATTGGGTATAGCTTGAGTATTGCCAGAGCAAAGGAATATTATGAACAGGGGAACTATGTAGAGTCCTATTCGTGCTTCAATCAGGGAGAGAAAGTAAAGGAAGTGGACGAAGAGCTTTTCAACAAAGCAAGACTTACCGCATACTTACAGCAGCCCATTAATAGCTATCAGGTGTACCAAAAACGAGAAATGTACGAAGAAGCTTTGAATGCCTTGATTATTGGCGTGGGAAGATATGATAAGAATGCCAGCGAGGCGGCGTCTACAGGAGCAGCGGTAGAGTATGACAAGATGCTGGAAAAAGTGAAAAAAGCATTGAAGAAGAAATATGGCATGACTTTAGAGCAGGCAAGAGAGCTGTATGCGATCCGTGACAAAGAGACGTATACGCTGGAGCTATACCAGGTGATAGAGAAACTTGGACTAAAATAGGAGTCAGGAATTGGCATCATAGCGATGATGGATTACGATGGCTATCGTTTTCTGGAAATCCAGTACATTCAAGGGTTTCAAGTTATAAGGAAGTAATCTCAGATTAGGCGGTATAGCCCCGATTACAAGGGCTGTACCGTCTTTTCGAGTTCCTATGCGCCTTGCCGCTTTGGTTGCGTGGCAGAAAGAAAATTGGCTGGATTTATGACCTGGATCATCCTTATGGAGATAAGAGTGAAAGAATTTGTTGATTCTTTCACAAACTACCTGTTTGTGCTGAAAAGCGCACAGAATGGAGGAAATTATGTGAAATTTGATGTGAAGAAAGTACACCTGCTGAATGAGCAAGGCGGATATGAAGAGGCATACGCCATTGATTTTAATGTAATTTCTTCTGTGGTTAAAGTCGAAAAAATTATGGATCATAGCGTGGAAGAAAGTCTTTCGCAGGAAGATATCGAGCTAATTGCGTTAGTAACGATGGCTGAGGCAGAAAGGGAATCTGAGTTCGGAAAGCGGCATCAAAGCCTATCTTAAAACCATGTATGTCACGATTGAGGAAAATTACCTGCCGTTTCAGCGAATGAACTGCGCATGGATAACCTGTTTCTTTTGGAGGACGGCACTTATGCGATTGTGGATTATGAATCAATAGATAATGTGAAAAACCGTATAAAGTATATCAATTATATTTCCAGGATCGTGAAGCGTCTGTACGAGGATCATGGAGAGATACCGAAAATACGCATGATTGTTATTTATACAGGTAATATAGTGGCTGCTAAATCCGGTTTTGATGTTGGGTGTATGTCTTTGCAAATGGAACAGGTATTTGTAAATGATATTCCTGCGGAAGAAATATATCGCACCGTAAAGGATAAACTATTGCATGGCATGGGGCTTGCAGAGCAGGAGCTGATGCAGATGATCATATTGCCTCTTGCTGGGAAAGATCAAACAGAGAGATAAAAATGGGTTCGGGATGTGGTTTTTCTTGCACAAAAGATGGAAGACGAGCAGAAACAGAAATTCGTGCTTGCCGGATTGTTGGTTGTTAGCGATAAATTTATTAAGAAAGAAGACGCAGAAGCGATAAGGAGGGATATCAGCATGACAAAAGTAGGACGGATGATATTTGAAGATGGGCATAGGGAAGGAATCAAGGAAGGGAAGAAAGAAGAACGTATCGTTTCAATTACCAATCTGTTAAAGCTCAATATAGAAGAAGATGTCATATTGGGGATGTATTCGGAAACGGATCTGAAATAGGCAAAAGATCACATGTCAAAGTGAGGTAAGAATATGCAAAAAGCATCCTGGCATGAAGATGTGGTCGATTGCGAAAACGGAATAAAATGATAGCCTAGTGTACTGACACATTTATATCTGGCGAAACTCTGCAGAACGATTGTTCATCAGCAAGACGGAAGAAGGAGGCGATGCGGTGGCATCGTTGACTGATGACAACGCAGTCTGATGGGCAATCGGGCAAGGAGGTTTGCCTGAATATAAATGTGTCAGTACACTAGTTTGCCTCAACAGACAGAATTGGGCTATTTTTTATGCTGATTTTAAAAGGTGAACCAGATGGAAAAGAATTTACAATTGCAGTATTTCTTGCCAGCGGCAGGCACATTATATTTTACATTAGCCAGCATCTGGGAGCCGCCTTATGGAGAGCAAGTGGTAGGCACGATCACGGCAGTTGACACATTCTTTGGAGTCGTTCTGGGGATTAGCTCTTCACAGTACAATAAAATAGCTGACTCAAGATCACGGCGGCTGATTATAGAAAAGTATAGAAATGGCGCAGAAAGAGTGTGCAAGACATGCATGCTGCTTCTGCGCTGTTTTTTGATTCAGTACTAAGTCTCTCCTACATTCTATTTTATTTTTCTTTCTTGTTTTTCCGTATTCAGGTTACGATTGTGACAGGTATGATGATCGAGAATGGAGGTGATTTAAGATGCAGTACAAACTTTTGCTTTCTATCACAGAGGCGTCCCGCTTATTTGGACAGATCTAATATCGACAAGGCGTCTTTGATGTGGTATAATGATAGACGCATTCGAGGCGCTTTCTAAGTGGAGGGCCAAGGATATGGCGAATAAGACAGCAAGTGATAAAAACAAGCCCGCAAGGAAGAAATTACGGCAAAATGGATTGTCCGCAGCCATGTAGAGGAATATTTGCAAAATTGCATCAAAAGGTATAATTTGGAACATCCGTCTTGTCCGATTCGTAAGTTTGAGCCTCATATATGCAGACACACATTTGCAACGAATATGCAGGGACTGCCGCCTAAAACATTGCAGTCTATTTTAGGATATGGCGATATCAGCACGACCATGAACCACTATGTAGATGCGAAGCCCAATCAGCAGCAATTAGCAGAAATCAATGCGATAGCGGGCGCATTATCTTAATTCGTAAAAATTTTTCATACGAATTATTTACGAATTATCCTGCCAGACGAGATGTAACGATATGTAATGAAATGTAACAAAACAGGCATGACATTGCTGCAAAAAGTAGTGAAAAACAGCGAAAAACGGCTGTATACAGGAGAATAAAAGATATGATAGCAATCGTGGATTATGATGCGGGAAACTTGAAAAGCGTGCAGAAAGCATTGAAGCATCTCGGTCAGGAGAGCCAGATCACCAGAGAGCCTAGGGAGATTTTGGCGGCAGACAAAGTGATTCTTCCGGGAGTAGGAGCGTACGGCGAGGCGATGGAGCACTTAAAACGGTATGAGCTTGACAAGGTGATACAGGAAGTCGTGCAATGCCACAAGCCTTTTTTGGGCATCTGCCTGGGACAGCAGCTTTTATTTGCTGGCAGTGAGGAGAATGGCGGCGTCGAAGGGCTTCATATTTTGGAGGGCGAGATCGTAAGAATCCCAGATCAGCCAGGACTTAAAATTCCGCATATTGGCTGGAATTCTCTGAATTTACAGAACCAGGGAAGGCTTTTCGAGGGAATTTCCCAGGGGGCGTTTGTCTATTTTGTGCATTCTTTTTATCTGAAAGCGCAGGATGAAAGCATCGTCAGAGCATCGTCAGATTATGGCGTCAGGATTCATGCATCCGTAGAACAAGAGAATATATTTGCCTGTCAGTTCCATCCAGAGAAAAGCAGCGCCATCGGGCTTAAGATACTTGATAATTTTGCAAAGGCAGGGGAGGGTTGAGAGCATGTTTACGAAAAGAATTATTCCCTGTCTTGATGTGCATAATGGGCGCGTAGTAAAAGGGATCAATTTTGTGAATTTAAAAGATGCCGGGGATCCGGTGGCGGTAGCGGAGGCTTATGACAAGGCTGGAGCTGACGAGGTGGTATTTTTAGATATTACCGCTTCCTCAGACGACCGAAGCACTGTGGCAGACATGGTGCGGCGAGTGGCGGAGAAAGTGTTTATCCCGTTTACCGTGGGCGGCGGCATTCGTACCGTGGAAGACTTTCGGACGCTGCTTCGGGAAGGCGCCGATAAGATCTCTATCAATTCTTCGGCAATCAATACCCCAAAGCTTATTGGCAATGCTGCAGACAAATTTGGCAGTCAGTGCGTGGTGGTTGCAATTGACGCTAAGCGAAGAGAGGACGGCGGTTGGAATGTCTATAAAAACGGCGGCAGGATTGATACCGGGCTCGATGCTTTGGAATGGGCGGCAAAGGCTGAGCGCATGGGCGCAGGAGAGATTTTGCTGACAAGCATGGATTGTGACGGGACCAAGTCCGGCTATGATCTCGAACTCACCCAGGCCGTTGCTAATCAGGTTTCCATACCTGTGATTGCATCTGGAGGCGCTGGGACGGAAGAACATTTTTATGAAGCGCTGACAACCGGAGGCGCCGATGCAGCTTTGGCGGCTTCGCTGTTTCATTATAAGGAATTGGAAATTTTACAAGTGAAAAAATACTTGGCGCAGAGAGACGTGCCAGTACGGTTATAGAAAGAGAGGATATTTGCATGGGAATGTTGCAGAATGATTGGGTGGATGCGATTGGAGATGAGTTTAAGAAGCCTTATTACAAGAACCTTTATCAATTTGTAAAGCAAGAATATAGCACCAAAGTGGTCTATCCTCCGGCGGATGAAATTTTTAACGCCATGCATTTGACCCCTTTAAGTCAGGTGAAAGTGTTGATTTTGGGACAGGATCCTTATCACAATCAGGGGCAGGCGCATGGGCTTTGCTTTTCTGTCAGACCGGAAGTGGATATTCCTCCATCATTAGTGAATATTTATAAAGAGCTTCAGGAAGACCTGGGGTGTTACATACCTGATAATGGTTATCTTGTCAAATGGGCGCAGCAAGGGGTGTTGATGCTGAACACTGTGTTGACGGTCCGGGCGCATCAGGCGTTTTCACATCAAGGCCAGGGCTGGGAGCAGTTTACAGATGCGATTATCAATGCTGTCAATGCACAGGACCGCCCGATTGTCTATATGCTGTGGGGAAAGCCTGCGCAGAGCAAAAGCACTATGCTGAATAATCCAAAGCATTTGATTTTAAAGGCGCCTCATCCAAGTCCTTTGTCTGCATTCCGGGGATTTTTTGGCTGTAAGCATTTTAGTCAGGCAAATGATTTTTTGGAAACGAATGGCGTGCAGCCTATTGACTGGCAGATTGAAAATGTGGTAAACTGATAAGAAAGAGGAGTTTTGATCTCCGATGTAATTAGGAAGCGTATAACCATGATTCAAGGACAAGGATGTCGATTATAATCAAAGGAGTGGAGGTTATGGCATTTTCCGGAGTAAATGATTCAAGCACGATCCATAAATTGTTTTCAGATTTGAACTCCGGCTCCCGAGACAGTTCCGCAGACAACAGCATTTTTGACAGATTATGCTTCCAAAATTGATGGTCAGGCGCAGAACGAAGCAGTCAAAGACAGCACCTATGCAAAAAGCGGTTCATATTATTATAATTATGGGAGTAATTATAGCGGTTTTATCTAGGGGGGGATGAAACAGAGTCGGGAAGCAGGTGTACGGCTGCTTCCCGGCTTTTGTGTTGTCGTATGGGGATTCTTTGAATTTCCAGAACATATTGTAAAGGGGAGGAATGTGCCGCATTGCTGAATTTACCAGACAGGAGGCGGGAGATGGGCAGTTTTTTTGACAGGGTGCCAAGACGGCTATATCAGGAAAAAGAGTCAGATACTGTGAAAGAAAGGATACATAGCAAGGTGCAAAAAGAGGATTTTTTACTGGGACAGATTGATGAATTTAAGGAAAAGGCGAAGCAGCTCCAAAACATGGTGTCTTTGAAGGAGGCCAGGGTAGCGGAACTTCAGGCAACTTTGGAAGAGCGGGAGGAAAAGGCGAAGAAGCTTCAAAACGTCCTTGATGGACATAGGCAGGAAGCAGATCAATTGATAAAGGCCGTGCAGGATCAAATTAATGCGTTAATTCTTCAAGTCAACCAACAGCTAAAAGTAATGGATGAGACAGTTAGCAGTGAGATTGACACACTGGATGAACGAATTTCAGAGCATGTGACGGAAATGAACAACAATTCCAGACAGGAAATGGCAGAGTTGCAGAAGCAGATGGAGAAGTTTACATGGGCTTGTGAAAAGAAGATCGAAGAGCGGTCCAATGTGATCGAGACCGATCTTAAGGCGCTGACTGCTCAGATGGAAGAATTGTCCGCAAAAGTGGATCAAGTGGCGGAGACAGTGAAAGGTCAGGATTCACAGCAACTGGAGACCTTGAAAGCGGAATTATCAGAGAAAATTCACAGCGAGAATGTCAAATGTTATCGTAACGTCCAAACGTTGGTGGAGGAGCTGGAGCAAAAGATTGAGCATTCGCAGCAGGAGACCAACAACATGCGGGTAATGAAAGGTTGCTTTGGAGGAGTTATTTTACTGTCAATTGTAAATATTGCAGGAGTGGTTGCGATACTTACCCATCTTTTTGGATATATCTAGGCATTTGTAAAAGCAGGGCGGGACGATGAAAAATAATCAAAAAGCCAAAAACAGAAAAAGAGTTGCGCAAAGGCAGAAAGAAATTCATCTTGCCGCAGCGCCAGATGTCTTGCAGAAGCAGGAATGGAGGCCGGGGAATATGGTCTACCCCCTTCCGGCAGTGATGGTAACAGTGACAGACGGGCATGGAAAAGACAATATCATTACCGTGGCGTGGACAGGGACGGTTTGCACTAATCCTCCGATGGCATATATTTCCGTGCGTCCAGAGCGATACTCTTACCATATGATCAAAGAGACAGGGGAATTTGTGATTAATCTTACTACCAGGGATTTAACATATGCCACGGATTACTGTGGCGTAACCTCTGGCAGGGATGTGGATAAGTTTAATTTTCTGCGATTAACCAGACAAAGCGCGTCGAAAGTTTCGGCACCTCTGATCGGCGAAAGCCCAGTAAACATAGAGTGCAGGGTGACACAGTGCTTGGAGCTTGGTTCTCACCATATGTTTTTGGCAGAGGTAGTGGCTGTCCATGCTTCTGAGGCGTACATGGATGGCAAAGGGAAGTTTCATTTGGAACAGGCGCAGCCAATGGCGTATTCACATGGGGCTTACTTTGACTTGAGAGGGAATCTTGGAACTTTCGGATATAGCGTGAAAAATAAGAAAAGCAGCTAGTGCCTTGCTTGGCAAATATTCTGCGGAGCCGATCCCAATGTTAACCAGGCAGTGCGCTAGTGGCAGACAATGATATTAATTGAGAAGGGAAGTGGTTAAAATAGTAGAACAAGCATCTCTATTTCAAAATTTAAAATTTTGCGCCGTGTGCCGCAGAACTTTGCCAGATACATATGAGGGAGAATTGTGTCCAGCCTGCCAAGAAAATCAATTGTTCAGTGAGGTGAAAGAATACATTCGCGCAAATGACGTGACAGAATATCAAGTGGCGGAAGAATTTAATATTCCAAGGCTTTTGGTAAAGAAGTGGATTGCGGAAGGAAGGATTGAATATAAAGAAGAGGAGGAAAAAATTGCCAACCTCCATTGTTCTATGTGTGGTGAAACTATCACATTTGGAACGCTTTGCCAGAAATGTTATCGGGAAAAATATCATACCCGGTCTGTCTATGCTACTTTGCAGGAAGCTGCTGAGAATAGCAAGATGCGGTTTTTGGAAAAAGATGATGATGAATAAGATAGAGCGATTCTTGTCAGAGGCGCTTTCCTTAAGGTGGCGTGTCATAAGAATTGTGCTTCGCAATGTTGCCATGCATTCGTGCGCGGCGCAGTAGAGTGCGCAATTTCCTCAATAATCAGGGGGCAGTATATTAATTCTTCTACATTAGCCAAATTTTCCAGTTTACTTCCTCAAACGTAAACTGGAAAATTTATACTTTTGTATCGATCCGTATTTATTGCCCTGTATTGCTTCTGCAGACAGGATCGAAATTCACGATATTTTGTTATTTTATTGCTGCTTTCCCTTTAGGGCGTTTTCAACAGCTTTCTTTATGACAATGCTTGAACTTGTTGCGCCTGTTATGGCGTCAACATCTATTGTCTGTGTTTCAATGATTCTATCTACAACAATTTCTGCGGGTTTTCCACGCTCGTTTTTATGTTCCAAAATAGCAATATTTGTGACTGTTTTATTCTGGACAGTTACTTCCACTTTGACATAAATGAAATTTACGTCGTATTCTCCGACATAAACGCCGTCAGGGATAGAGCAAATATCTATATTGCTCAAGGTTGTTCCTTTTACAGCTTTTTTATAGTCTGCCACACTTTTCAGATAGAGCGCTGCAAAAATAAAACAGATAACAAAAGCAAAAAGTGCAACAAACATAGAGATTCTTTTTCTAGATAATTTCATCTCAGATCCCTCTCAATCTTTTCTACTGTGATTGCAATCGAATCATAGACAAGAGAAAATCCATAGTCCAAAAACTGTTTTTTAGATAAGCCCATTGATTTTTTAATGTATTCTTCTTTGGTCGAGGCAAGCTGGATAATTCCAGAAAGCATGCCCCAAAAATTAAATATGGCAGGCATAATTTCCAAATCGTCCCTTAAATCGCCTTGTTCCATGCCAGATAATAAAAAAAGTTTTATCTTTTGATTGATCTCTTCCCCAATTAGATAGGTTTCCTTTTCTTCTGGCAGATAGTCACAGTTCTCAAAATCAATATTGATTTTATCCAATACCATTTTAAAATAAAAAGGAAATTCTTCCTGATATTGCACTAGTCCACAACAGATATAATCATATCTTGCTTTCGTAGTTTCATGTCGTACCAGAGCAGACGATATATAGTCATCAAGTTTTTTCATACTGTTTAATACCAGAATACCGATAATTTCCTCTTTATTTTCAAAATATACATATAATGTTGCTTTGCTGTATCCGGCGGCTTTGGCTATATCGTCCATAGAAGTTGCGCCAATTCCTTTTTCCATAAATAATTTAGATGCTGCGGATGCGATATGTTCCCGGTGTACGCTTCTAGGCTCTTTCTTTCTTCGTCCCATATGCTCTTCCGTC
>OFHA01000728.1_pt1 | contig 26794 bp, 27 predicted proteins | sample 1521891 | NCBI WGS metagenome assembly OFHA01 (sample SAMEA3504089, study PRJEB24116) | mouse gut metagenome | biome: mouse gut; feature: mouse-associated habitat; material: faeces | place: Denmark | collected 2011
ATGCGGAAATGTGGAGTTCCCGCCGGTCTATGCCTGCAATGCGTGCGGCAGTTATGAGACCGAGTGGTATGAGATCAGCGGAAAGGCAACCGTCTCGCAGCCGTGCTCCTTCGCAAGCAGAAGGGAAGTGCGGTAGCAGGAAACGAGCTTTTCCCGTTCTCCGTGTTTACCGTCCCGCCAGCGCGGTCCGACGGCATGGATCACATACTTGCAGGGCAGTCTATATCCCTTCGTGATTTTTGCACTGCCGGTTTCGCAGCCGCCCAGCGTCTTACACTCGGCAAGCAGCTCCGGTCCTGCAGCCCGATGGATGCAGCCGTCAACACCGCCGCCTCCCAGAAGAGAGCTGTTCGCCGCGTTGACAATAGCATCCACTTCCATCTTTGTGATGTCGTTTCGTACAATTTGAAGGGGCACAATACCACCCGCCTTTCAACTTTTCAAAATCACCCATCTTCATTGTCAACTTTACAATGGGAAGTCATCAAAATAACGCCATATCTATTTTGTATTCACCATCAATCAGTATATAGTCCAGATCATTTTCTTTCGCAAGAGACAAGGTGCGCGCATTATCTTTCAAAACATTATCTAAAGTACAATCCTCATCATCTAAACGGTTTTCAATAACATTTGCAAATTGTTTTATGTCATCGAAATGCATTCTTATATAGTTTTCACTCATCGCAAGGCAATAGCCTCGTATATCTTTGCGGTATTCGTCAGTAAAATCTTTTTTCCAGTCAAATGGAATGTAGCATCCCTCAATAATCAAATTTTGCCGATTTTCAATCACGGTTTTAATTATTTCCCGGACAATCGGCCATAAAAACATCGTCAATTCGGTATCAGCGCTCACAGGTGTAAGCTGTGTGTTTCCACTGCGAATCATCCCCATTTTCAAATGGTCAATCGACAGATACGGATAGTTGTATTTTTCGAGGAGTTTTTGAGCCAACAGAGTTTTTCCTGTGTGAGACGCACCGGTAATCAAAATAATCACTTTTGTTTCACTGCTCCTATTTAGGGCTTGCTGCTCTTTATATCAGATATTTAGAAGAGCAAGCACGCTTATTTATTCTTGTGTTTCTACAATGCCAAAGTCGATCAGAATGTTCTTATCAGCATTCGGCGGATAGACGATACCCGTCATCTCATACTGATAGCGCCGGACCTTCCGAAAATCTTTGATTGGCTCCGGTGCATAGGCCGCTGTCTCACAGCGCTCGTATTCCGGCATACCGGCAAGGTCATCCGCTGCCGCTTTAATCAGCGCATCGGCCACATCGTCAATGTCTTTTCCATACTCAACGGCAACCAGCTCGTGCTTCTTGACATCTTTCTCAAGATTTCCAAAAGAGCGGTAGAGAAGATATTTCATTGTTTCAGTCCTCCTCGTGCTTTTCATCGTCCAATACTTTTTCCAATAAGGCGGTGAGTGTGGCGGCAATCAGCTCATAACTGATCGCATCCGGGTCGTTCTGCATTAAGTAGCTGGCTACTGCCTTAAATGCGGTGGTCTTGTCCACATGAGTTTCATTGTCAAACCGGTCGAGGATTTCCCCAATCAGACGGACAACGGCTTCATCTTCTTCGCTGATGCCCATATTGAGCATAGCCGCCAGTTCATCGTCCTCAGCAAGCGTTTCAAATTTCAGATAGTCGCCGTATTCCTCTGACATAATTTCCTCGAAATAATTGATCATGACATGAAAATGGAATTTGCCGTCTTCCTGTGTGGTAATGCAGCAATAATGCGCCTTTTCCCCGATGTCTTTTAGAAGCGACATATCCTCTGGATCGTCAAACTCAAGCATGGGCAGCGTCAGGTCGATGTGGGCGTCCCAATGCTCAAAGTCAACGACACCATGAATTTTGCCGTGATGACGCTTTGCAAACTCGTCGCATCTTCCCAACAGATACTCGTAGTTTTCCTTATCCTTCGGAACAATCACCTTCGGGATGGCATCCATCTTCTTTGAAAATTCTTCTAAGAAGCCGCCGGGGGCGTTTACCCGGTCAAAAATAGCTTGAGCCAGTGGGTCAGGCTCGTCTTCTTCATAATTACGGTCGAACACAATGTTCTCCATTTTCTCCATCATTTTACTCACTCCCAACTTTAACAAATCAGTGTTGGCGCAAATTGCGGATGACGGCCATAGAAAGTACATTTAAGTATAGATAGCCCAGCTCATGGATGAAGCCCACATCGACCTCAAGGAAGGTGGTTCTTAGCTGGGCGTAGACAAGGCGGAATAAGTCCATCTCCGGCGGGGTATCAAACAGGTTCAGGCTTTGGATGGCCGTTTCTGCTTCTTCCCATGTTTGGGATGCTTCAATCTCTGAGCTGGTCATGATAGCCGTCAAAATTTCACTGACCGCCAGCTTTCCGTCTACCGGTTCGATTTCGCTTTTGAGCTGACGGAGTACATCTGCCTTCTTCTTGAGAGGGACGATTTTGCAGTTATCGTCAAGCTCAATGGCGATGATCTCTGCAATGCACTCCCGCCAAACCGCATATCCGGCGTTGATGATGCCGTCCTCTTGTTTGGTTGGCGCGTAGTCCATGCAGTATTCGTCATAGAAGCTCTTCCCGTCCAGTTCATGGTGGGCGCAGTAGATGTGCGCCAGCTCATGCAGGAAGATGTGGAGCAGTTCAACCGGATGATAGGGTATGTCCGTGCGGAGCAGGATGCCGTCCTTGCCGCCGTTATCCATCCCGATAAAAGAGGATGCCCGAAAGTCAAAATAACCTTCCTCCTGATACCGGTCGTTCAGCCGGTAAGGGAAATACTTGGAGCAAAACTGCTCGAAAATTTCCTTCTGATCCTCAGTCATGAAACAGGTAAGGATGATGTCATCCCCGGAGAAGCCAGCGTCCATCCTGTCGTTAAAAATCTCTATGGCATGGGCAAGATAGGAGTCATAGTTCAAATCGTTCGTCGCCTCCATCGTAAAGTCTTTATTTCAGGAAGTCGCTCTTATGTTCAATGCGCCGGAGGTCATATCCGGTTTCCGCCAAGTGGGCGATTTTCAATGCGACAAGGTTAATGTCCGTTTCCATCGCCCGGGCGATCTGTTCGGATGTATAGCCATAGTCATAGATGTACTCAAGAATCTCATCGGTGTCGAGCAGGATTTCTGCGGCAACGATGTTCGCCTCATACTCCGGCTTCGTGGTCATGTCATACAACATGAACTCCTGTATCGCGCTTCCTTTTGCCAGATTGCGGTGCAACTGATCATGCCCAAGCTCATGAGCGCAGACAATCCGCTGCATCTGAGCGCTCAGGTTTTTGTTTATGAAAATAAAACGGCTGCGCTTGATGACCCGATACATTCCCTTGAGCGGGCCGAAGTCCTCACAGAACAGGACTTCAATGCCAAGCTGCCGTGCTATGCGAAATGGATCTCGTGTCCCGCAGCGCTTTACAAGCCTGCTGCCGACCTTCGAGAGATTCTCAGCATTCATCGTCTCACCTCCCGCTGATGGGGACATTGCAAACAGCGAATGGCCTTACTGTTCGCTTGCCCTCTTACGGTATTTCTTCGGAGAATATTTCTTGTTCTTCTCTTTGGCGATCCAATAAGCTTCGTTCAGCGCCTTCATTGCGCCATTGAGCGCTTCGTCACTGAGCCGTCCACCGGCAAACATACCGGTCACTTCACTGACAAGCTCATCAATATCTCTGGCTGCTTTTGAGCCGCCCTTCTCATGCGCCGCGACAACAAGCATTCCACTTTGCCCAAGAAGATACTCGGGAGTAGTACCCAAAACCGCCGCTATCTTCTCTACAACATCGTACTTTGTAGGCTTGCGGGTACCCGACTCATAATTCTGAATGGTCCTTGCGCTTACCGATACCTTTTCCGCAAGCTGCACCTGTGTGAGATTCGCTTCCAACCTTTTTTCTCTTAGTCTGTCCTTGAAGCTCATAAGGCACCTCTTTCTAAAAGTTTTTGCGAACACGAACAGAAGTTGCGTTAAACCTGTTGACGTGAAAATGCTGTTCGTGCTATACTTTATGCAAACACGAAAGTTCCGTTCGCGTTAATGATACCACACGAACAATACGAGTGTCAACAGGAATAGTTCGATTTTGCATGGTTATGTGTAACTTTCAAGACAGTAGGAGGTAGGCTATGACGAACACACATTGCCGGAAGGCGTATGTTTCGGTCAACTTGGATGTTGACGAAGAAGGAGTCTGTCATCCCCGGTTCATCCGTTGGGAAAACGGCCTGATCTTTCAGATTGACCAAATCTTGTATAAATGCCGTGCCGCTTCCAAAAAGGTAGGCGGCGGGGGCATCCGATATACTGTGATGATCCGTGGAAGGGAATCTTATCTTTTCCAAGAAGGCAACAAATGGTTTGTAGAAGCAAAGGAGGGAGCAAGATGATTTTATCACACAGGCAAATTGAAGAGATCGCGGTGGCGGTCACCAAGGACTTCAACGAGTTCTTTTTCGGTCCTGATACCGAAGAGGCGCGGTTGCCTCGCGGTACGCCGATTGACCAGTTTGCCCGTGACTATCTCGGTTTGGATGTGTCTTTCGCACCGCTGTCACCCGATGGAAGCATCTGCGGGCTGACATCCTATGCAGATACCGAATACATTGTTGAGATGGATGGCATTCAACGGAAAATTCCGCTTCACCGCAATCAGGTCTTGATGGACGCGAGCTTTATTCAACCTTTCCAGATACGAAAGCTCTGCGGAAAGCGCCGGTTCACGCTTGCCCATGAGTGCGCCCATCAAATCCTGTTTCAGATGGAGACGGATAAAATCCAGGAAGCCTGTCGGCGGAAATACTCCGCCCGGACAGCCTATTCGCTGCGGGAGCTAAAGACCCGCGAGGACTGGAATGAATGGCAGGCCAATGTCTTAGGGGCGGCGATCCTGATGCCCCAGCGGGAAATCGACCTTGCCGTTGCGTACTATGCCAGAGGGCGGAAGCTGATCAGCTACGATGGAACCTTTGCCTATTGGGATAAGGTTGCCCTTGATAGGATCTGCCAGCAGTTCGGCGTTTCCAAGACAGCCGCCGTCATCCGGCTGAAACAGCTCGGCCACTTGGAAACCCGGCCATACAGTGAGTATAGCGATCCGTTGGAGGTGTGGGCATGAAGAAAAACATTCGTGTCTCAGAGCCTTCACCTGAGATGCAGGAGAAAATCCGCAGGGCGCGAAGCGCCATTGTCAACCAGAAGATGCGCATGGTGAAGTGTCCCTATTGTGGGCATAACGCCATCGCCGTATTCGAGGATTCCCGTGGTCACATACAGGCCAAGTGCAAAGCCTGTGGCCGGGAAACCGTATTTGATGTGATCAACATGAGACGGTTATACCTCCGCCTTCACAGAAGGTAAGGAGATAACAAATACAATTCAATATTTTATAGCTGTGCTGTGGAGCCGCTGATTGGTGAGTCTTCCTAATGCCGCATGAACAGAGTTTTCTAAGCTCTGTTTTATCGGTATGGGAAGATCAGCTCACCGTCATGCGGCTCTTTTTTAGTCTTGTCCATCCGCTGCTCCGAGCCAGCGGAAAGGACAAGACAATGAAAAGAATCCCCAAAACACCCATCGAGTTCGATTACGACCTCTGGATTTCCGAGGATGGCAAGTGCATGGTGCGCGTGAAGGACACCGGCGAGACTACGGAGGTTGACCGCGAGGTCATGAAAGCACTCCGCAATGAGGAGAAGAAGCTCCGTCGCTCCTACGATACCGGGGGAGCATCTGACAGCGAAGACAGCGAGGAAACGCAGCCTTCCACTGTGCTGTCGCTGGACGCTGTGCCGGAAGATGATGTAAAGGCATCCGCATGGCTGGAGTCCCCGGAAAAGATGGAGGAAGACATCATCACCGGCTTGCTCGAACAGGAATTTATCCGCAGCCTGACTAAGCCGCAGCTTGATGTGTACATGAATTGTATGCGCGGCAACATGAGTATGCTGTCGTATGCCAAGCAGAACGGCCTTTCGTTTTCCACTGTCAAAGACACGCGGGATGCGATCAGAAAAAAATTCAAAAAAATTTTTTGAGAGACCCGCTAATTCGCTCAAAAAATGTCCGTTGTAAAGTGAAGGGGTCAATCAAGACCGGCTTCGCAGTACCTTGAAAACAGAATATCCAGTGCTGCGGATCTTTCCTCTTTTCTCGAAGCGACTTGCCTTCTGCCGCCAAGACCTTCCTCACGGAAGCGAGCGATCAGCAGAGAGGCTAAACTGCCGTGTGGTGCGGCTGTTCGCCATGATGGAGAAGTTGGGTATAATGATACTTCCGTTCCCGGATTGCCGGGGGCGGCTCGGAGCGTTCCTCGGAGGGGTGAGAGTCCCATGATACCGATTAACCGTTGGTAGTCCGTAGCATTCCCGGAGCCGCGAGGCTCTTCTGGCAGGGGTGCGAGCTGCAAATATGCCGGAACACGAAACAAACCAATTAGCTACATTCAGCATATAAGTTTTCAGGATGAAAACTATGTGGCGGAGTGTCCCTAACCGGCGCTCCGCCATATCCTTTTGTCCTGAATACAATTCACATCATCAGGGAGGTGTTTGTAATATGATGAGCGTAGAAACCATGAGAAGCGTCAACCCGAAGACGGTTGACCGCAGTACCCTTGTCCAGCGGGACAGCATCCGGCTTGAGCCTGCGGCTGCGCAGGATAACCGGCTGCGGGATTTTATCCGACAGATCAGAAACCCGTATTGCTATCTGGACGGGAAGACCGTCGTGAAGATCAGCTTCTCGAAGACAGACACCACCTTGGAGGACTGTCTGGAACATTATCTGAGAGGACTTTGATTATGAACAAACTGAATCTTTTCGCCCGGTTCTATGGACAAGCGATTGAGCCTGTGATACAATGAAGTCAGGTCAAAAAAGAATACATGGACTAAGCCGCTGCCCTTGAGGGTCATGTGGCTTTATCGTGTTTTCCTCATACAAGAAGCAGAAGCCTTCGTCTTTCTGATTTGATGTATCACACCAAACAGAAAACGGAGGTTATTTTTATGCCCGGAAAAGTTTACCGGACGGCGATTTACTGCCGCCTGTCCCGTGAAGACGGGGACAAAGTTGAAAGCAACTCCATCGCAAGCCAAAGAGCCATTTGCGAGGACTACATTGCACGGCATGACGATCTGGAAATCGTCTGCGAGCCGTTCGTTGACGATGGTTATAGCGGCGTTTCCTTCAATCGTCCGAACTTCAAAAAGCTCGAAGACGCAATCCGCAAAGGCGCGATTGACTGCATCGTGGTCAAAGACCTCAGCCGCTTTTCGAGAAACTACATCGACGGCGGGCGGTATCTGGAAAAGATATTCCCGCAGCTCGGCATCCGCTTTATCGCGGTCAACGACGCTTACGATAGTCTGACCGGCGATCCGCAGTCGGATTCCTTTGTTATCCCGTTCAAAAACCTCATCAACGACTCCTACTGCAAGGATATTTCCATGAAAATTCGATCCAGCTTGGAGGTCAAGCAAAAGAACGGTGAGTTCGTCGGGGCGTTCGCTCCCTATGGCTACAAGAAATCGCCGGATAACAAAAACCAGCTCATCGTCGATGGGGCTGTCAGCGAGTATGTGCAGATGATCTTTGCCATGTACAAGGACGGCTTCTCCATCGGCCGCATTGCCGCAAGGCTGAATCAGATGGGTGTGCTTTCCCCTATGGAGTATAAGCACTCGGCGGGGGTGAAGTTCGATACCGTCTTCAAGACCGGCGACACTGCAAAGTGGACTTACAAAGCTGTCCAGCGCATCCTCACCAATGAGGTATATATCGGTGTTCTTGCCCAAGGCAAGCGCGGTACGCCAAACTACAAGGTGCGCGTTGTGCAGCCGAAAGACGAAACCGAGTGGGTCAAAGTCGAGGGGGCGCATGAAGCGCTTGTTTCTTATGAAGATTTCATGGCCGTCAAGACCATGATGAAGCGGGATATGCGCTGCTCGCCTGATCAGGACGAGGCACACCTGTTTTCCGGCTTCCTGTTCTGTGCAGACTGCCAGCAGTCCATGACACGCAAGACCGTCCCGTCGAAGACAAAGAAATACATCTACTATGTCTGCTCGACGAACAAACATAGCCGGACCTGCAGCCCGCACAGCATCAGCGCAAAAGAGGTTGAGGAAAAGGTGTTTCGCGCCATCCATGACCAGATCGAGCTTGTGGTCAATCTGGAAAAAGCGCTTGAGATGATTGAGAGGCTTCCTTCCCAGAATCGCAAAGCGTTTAACTATGAGGCGCAGATTGCGAAGCTCGAAGAAGAGATTGAGCGGTATCAGAAGCTCAAGCTCCGGCTCTACGAAGACCTCTCGGACGGGATCATCGACAAGTCGGAATACTTTGAGTTCCGCAACAGCTACACCAAGATCATCGAGGAAAAACAGGAAGCCCTTCTCCGCGTGAAAAAGGAAATGAAGCAGTCGGTTACAACCGGGGCTACTGAACGAAATTGGGTCACGCTCTTTAAGCAGTATGAAAACATTGAAGAACTGAACCGCCGCGTCCTCATGGCACTGGTTGACCGCATCCTGATTTATGAGGATCACGCGATAGAGATTGTCTTCAAGTACAAAGACGAGTATCAGCAGACACTTGAATATGTTCTCGGCTATGCCGACGAACTTGCCGTTGCCGGATAAAGGAGGGATGAGCGTATGGCACGAAAAAGCAGAAAAATCGCAGCCGCAGAGCCGGTCTGCGAAGCAGCACCGCTGCAAATCTTCCCGACGGCCATTTATGCCCGTCTCTCTGTGGAGAACAGCGGCAAGTCTGAAAAGGTGGATGTCATCACCAACCAGATCGAGATATGCAAGTCCTATATTGCAGGGTGTCCTTACCTAGATCTCGTCGATGTTTATGTGGATAACGGACGGACGGGTACGGTTTTCGACAGGCCGGAGTTTAACCGCCTGATGACTGACATCAAGAGCGGCAGGATTAAATGCCTTGTAGTCCGCGATCTCAGCCGCTTTGGCCGTGACTACATCGAAACCGGCACCTACCTTGAGCGCATTTTCCCGCAGATCGGTTTGCGGTTTATTGCTATCAAGGAGCACTATGACAACTTCGATACGGACAGCTCGAACGAGAGCCTGATGATTCCGCTGCAAAACATGATAAACGCCCTCTACTCAAAGGATATTTCCCGCAAAGTCTCCACTGCCCTGAAAGCGCAGATGGAGCAAGGGACATTCCAGAAGCGAAACCTCCCGTATGGCTATCGGTGGAATGAAGAACACACAAACATGGTCATTGACGAAGAGACGGCGCAGTATGTGCGGCTCATGTTCCAGTGGAAAATCGAGGGATGGTCAATCCCCATGATCCTCGATGAGCTTGACCGGATGGGAGCGCCAAATACGGAGCTGCGGAAGCGGCAGACCGGAACCCGCAAAGGCGATGGATGCTCCTGCAAAGGCTGGTACAGTTCAACGCTGTACGGCATCCTGACCAATCCGCATTATGTGGGCGATACCGTCCTTGGCCGCTCCATGCAAGCAATCTACAAGGGCATCAAGTCCCATAATGTCAAGGATAAGGACGAGTGGATTGTGTTCCCGAACACCCATGAGGCAATTATCTCCCGTGAGGACTTCCAGAAGGTGCAGGACATCCTCCAAGCGGCTTCTGAGGCTCGGCAGACGAGTATGCAGAAGACCGAAGAAATCCGAGCAACGCTCGTCAACCTGTTCGAGGGTAAAATCGTCTGTGCTGACTGTGGGAAGAAGATGTACTTTCACCGCAAGAGGATCGACAAGGACAAGCGGGGACGCTGGTATGCCTACTATGAGTGCAGCACTTCGGTCACCAGGCGATATGAGCACTGTACCTCTCATTACACGAGGCAGGACACGCTTGAAGCGAATGTGCTTGCAGCGATCCAGCTTCAAGTTGAGGCTGCGCTTGACTATGACAAGCTGCTGGATAAGCTCAGGGGCAGCGAGGGCGAGAAGAACATTCGCGATCAACAGAATGCACTCATTACAAGCCTGAATCTGAGGCTCAACGGCGTTTCTAAGAAGCGGACACGCCTCTACGAGGATTATGCTGAGGGGCTTCTGGATGAAGCGGAATACTCCTTTGCCAAAAAGAGCTATGATGAACAATACGCTGACCTGTCCCGCCGTCTGGATGAGGCAGTACAGCGCCGGAGCAAGTTCGACGAAGCTATGTCGGTCGATAACAAGTGGATTACCTTGATGAAATCCGTCAGCACAGCAACGCAGCTCTCTCAGGATTTAGTAGACGAGTCTGTTGAATTGGTCAAAGTCCATGAGGGCGGCGCTGTGGAGCTGATCATGAAGTACGGTGACATCTACGAGCTGACCATTCAGAGTATCAAAGAAGTTCAGGAGGCGATGTAAATGAACAAAGACTACACAATCGGCATCTACATCCGCCTCTCTATGGCTGATGAAGATACCGGCAGCGGAAGCAAGGCCGAGAGTGACAGCATCGGCAACCAGCGTATGCTCATCAACCACTACCTTGACAATCATCCTACGCTTTCCAAATATCCGAGGCTTGAGTTCGCGGATGATGGCTATACCGGGACAAATTTTCATCGTCCTCAGTTCTCGGCGATGATGGAGAAAGTCCGGCACGGGGAGATCAACCTGATCTGCGTCAAAGATTTTTCCCGCTTCTCTCGTGATTACATTGAGACGGGCAATTATCTCGAATGCACCTTCCCGTTCATGGGCGTTCGCTTTATCTCCATCAACGACGGCTATGACAGCGACGATTACAAGGGAACAACCGGCGGTCTTGAGGTTGTCATGCGCAGCATTATCTATGCCGCATACAGCAAGGATCTTTCTGTCAAAACGACAACCGCGAAAATCCAGATGATGAAGCAAGGCAAGTATGTGGGCGGCTACGCTCCTTACGGCTATGTGCTTCATCCCGAAATCCGCAACAAGCTCAAGCTTGACCCGGAGGCCGCAGAGGTCGTGCGCAGGGTCTTTAACGAAGCCCTTAAAGGACGGAATACCTCACAGATTGCCCTTAGCCTGAACGATGATAACATCCCGACGCCCGGGCAATATTTCAAAGGCAAACATCCTGACAAGAAGAAGTATAGCCGCATGAGCGAAAAGATAAGCTGGACGGCTTCTATGGTCTACAAGATTCTGACGAGCTATGTTTACACAGGAGCAACGGTCGGCCACAAGCGAAAGTCCGGCGGTGTGGGTTCTCGGAAAACTATTTCTCAAAAGAAAGAGGACTGGATCATCGTCGAAGGGATGCACGAAGCGATTGTCAGCAAGGAAGAGTTTGAGCTGGCTCAGGCAGTTATCCGGGGCGGTGAGAAGAATCCCAAACGGAATCTGCGCTATTATCCCCTCAAAGGTCTTGTGTGCTGCGGCAACTGTAAACGCACCCTTACCCGGCGAAAGCTCCGAAATGAGGGCGGATATTTCTATCAGTGTACTCACTCAACACATGACCGCGATACGGAGTGCCCAGTTGGTGAAAAATACAGCGAGTCATGGCTTGAGAACGCGGCTTACAAAGCGATTGGGCAAATGCTCACACTGGTCGAAAAGAAAGCCGTCAAAGAACATGAGATCAGCAAGCGGAGAAAATCTGCTATCTCAGAATGTGCCGATACAATCCGCGATCTGCAAAAGCAGTCTGAACAGCTCAAGGGAGTAAAGCTCCGGCTGTATGAGAAGTACACTTTGACCAGCATCACAAAGGCGGAATATCTCAAGCGAAAAGCGGAGGTGGACGCCAAGATAGCCGAAAATGAAGAAGCAATCCGGCAAGGCCATGAGCGGATGCAGGAGCTTGATTCTGAGCATCCCTGTTCCGATGAGAGGCTTGACAAGGTGGTCGGCGATTTCCAGAAATGCGAAGGGCTTACTTACGAGCTTGCCCATGCGCTGATCTCTGTTATCTATGTTCATGGACAGAACAACATCGAAATCGTCTGGAAGTTCAAAGACATCTTTGAGAAAGCAGAAATCAAATAGGCTGAATGTTACAAGCCGTTCACGGGTGGTCATCCGCCTATGAACGGCTTGTAAAATCTCAAAAATTTTTTAGTTCCTACTTGACACAAGAAGACCTGTCACGTTTCGGGAGGGAATATATTGATTCCGGGAAGTATATCGAGAGGCTGTTCCCGGCCCTTGGCGTACGTTTCATTGCGGTCAATGACCATATTGACAGCAGGGAGGAAAGCGGCAGGGACGATATCGTAGTCCCGTTCAAAAATTTGATGAATGACGCCTACTGCCGGGATATTTCCATAAAGATACGCAGCCATCTGGAAGTGAAACGGAAGAACGGTGAGTACACAGGCGCATTTACACCCTATGGCTACAAAAAGGATGAAAATGACCGGAACAGGCTGGTGCCGGATTTATATGCGGCAGGCGTGGTGAAAGGCATATTCCGGATGAAGCTTAATGGAATGAGCCAGTCTGCCATTGCGGATAGCCTGAACGGTCAGGGGATATTGTCGCCGATGGAATACAAGCACAGCCTCGGTATTCACATTCAGGATAATTTTAAAACGCATGAACAGGCAGAGTGGAGCCCGGTATCCGTCCGCAGGATACTTGAAAATGAGGTATATACCGGGACACTGGTACAGGGCAGGCATTCCACGCCGAACCATAAGATAAAGAAGATTGTGGATAAGCCCAGAGAGGAATGGGTAAGGATAGAGGACAGCCATGAGCCTGTCATCAGCAAAAGGGAATTTGCCATTGTCCAGAGGCTCCTTGGGATGGACACAAGGACGTCACCAAATGAGGATGAAGTCTATGTGCTGGCGGGGCTTGCGGTGTGTGCAGACTGCGGTGCGCCCATGGTCAAGCGGAATGTCCCGGCAGGCGGGAAGGTCTATTCCTACTATATCTGCTCAAAAAATGCGGCGACAAAAGAATGCGGGGCACACCGTATCCCAAAAGAGAAGCTGGAAAGCCTTGTTTTCGAGGTACTCAAGACGCATATCGCAAACGTACTTGATATAGGGAGAATCCTTGAATATATTGATACAGTACCGTTCCAGGAGCTGGAGATAAAGGAACTGGAAAGGCAGAAAGAGGCAAAGGAGCAGGAGGTACAGCGGTGCCGTAAGCTGCGGGATATGCTGTATGAGGATCTGAAGGACGGGGTTGTTTCCAAGGAAGATTATGCGGAACTATATGAAGGCTATAACAGCAGGAGGAAAAAAGCGGAGGAGGCAGTCCATAAGCTCCGTAATGAGATACAGAAGGTAATGGAAGCTAAGACGGATAAATATGAATGGCTCCGTTATTTTAAGGAATACCAGAATATCAGTGAACTAAGCAGGATGGCAGTGGTGGAGCTGATCGACAGGGTAAGGGTGTCTGACAAGGACCATATCGAAATAGACTTCAATTTCCAGGACTGTTTCCAGTCGGCGCTCCGCCAGATACAGTCAGCAGGCTGCACAGTATGCATGGACGAAGCCGGAAGGATAAACATAGAGGAAAGGGAGGTCGTGTGATATGGCAAGGAAATCCAGGAAAGCTGGTTTTGTCAATATGGGAAAAGCTGCGGAGACTGCGGCTGTAAAGGAAGAAAAGCACGTATTCAGGGCAGGGCTGTATGCACGGCTCTCCCTTGAAAGCGGGGCAAACAGGGAACGCGGGACCATAGAAAACCAGATGGAACTTTTGAAAAAATTCGTGGAGGGCGCAGATGATATTGTAGTGGAACGTGAATATATGGACGTCTCCAAGACCGGGACAAATTTTGAGAGGGACGGATTTGAGGAAATGATGCGTGACATCAGGGACGGGCGCATCAACTGCGTGATCGTGAAGGACCTGTCCCGGCTTGGGAGGAACTATGTGGAGGCCGGCAATTATGTGGAGCGGGTGTTCCCATTCTTTGAAGTGCGGTTTATTTCCGTGACGGACGGTTACGATTCCATCAGGGAAGGCGCGGACCTCTCCGTGTGCATGGCCAATATCTTCAACGAATTTTATTCGAGGGACCTGGCGAAAAAGATCAGGGCTTCTTACCGCACTTATTGGAAAAAGGGCAGCAATGTCAGCGGAAACCTTGCCTACGGGCTCATGAGTGATCCACTGGATAAACACCATATCATAGCTGACCCGGATGCTGCCCCAGTGGTGCTGCGTATCTTTGAAATGTTTGTGAACCAGGAAATGGGATATGCACAGATAGCGAAAACCCTGAATGACGATGGCGTAATCGGGCCGAAAGCGTACAAGCATTTTAAAAGGACAAAGGAGCTGCCCCGGAATTATGATGCCGTCTGGAAAGGACATACCATTGCACGGATGCTCTGCAACCCTTATTATGCAGGGGACAGCAGGCACAACGAGTATGGCAGTGACAGTTTCGCAGAAAAAAAGCAGTGGCAGGAGCCGGTAGAAAACTGGATCATTGTGGAGGACACCCATGAACCGGTGGTGCCGAGGGTGCTGTACCTCAAAGCACAGGAAAGGCTTAAAGGGATACATGAAAACTCCCCGAAGTATGGAAAGAAAAACCAGGGGGAGCTTGCCTGCCGGAATTTCTATAAAAAGAAGATTGTTTGCGGGGACTGTGGGGCGACCATGTACCTGATAAAGAACCCAGGCGGGACAACAGATTTTGTATGCGGTGGACACCAGACAAAAAAAGGGTGCAGCAGGAAAAGCGTTTCTGAGGGTGCTGTCAATGATGAAGTCCTGCGTGTGATCCGTGCCCATATGAATGTATATGTGGACAGCATGGAAATGTTAAGGCGGATGAACCGGAAGGCAGAAAGCATGAAAAAATATGATGTGCTGACGAAAGAGATCCGAAGCCTGCACCACGAAATGGAAAAGGTGGCGGCACACAGGCAGCAGTTATATGAAGATTATGCAGAGCGGCTGGTTGATGCGGAACAGTATGCTTCTTTTGCAGACAAAGACGCAGCCGAAGAAGCGGAACTGAGGAAAAGGATAAATGAGGTTACAGAATACCAGAGAAAATATGACCGGAATTACTGTGCCAATGTGGATTGGGAAGCAGCTATTGAAAAATACCGGAATATCCGGCACCTGACAAAAAAGATGGTGGACGCATTTTTGGAAAAGATTGAAATATTTTCGGCAGGGAAAGTGACTGTCCATCTGGTTTATGACGATATGCTGGATGAGCTGGTGGCATATACAAAGGAAAGGGAGGCGGCGGATCATGGGCAATAGAAAGACTGCAATCTATATCCGCCTTTCTGATGAAGATAACAATGTTGACGGTATTGTAAAGCCGGAGAGCAACAGCGTGGCGGCGCAGAGAATTTTGATCAGGGATTATATGCAGAGGAATAATTTCTCCACTCCGGCAGACACGCTGGAGTATGTGGATGACGGCTTTTCCGGCACAAATTTCCAAAGACCGGCTTTCCGAAGAATGATGGATGACGCAAAGCATGGGGAAATAGGCTGCATTATCGTCAAGGATTTTTCAAGGTTTGGAAGAGACCATTTGGAGACAGGGAACTACCTTGAACGGATTTTCCCGCTGCTTGGCATTCGGTTCATTTCGGTAAATGACCAGTTTGACAGTGAGGACTGTATGGGAATGACAGGGGGAATGAGCGTTGCGCTGAAAAATATCATCAATTCCATGTACAGCCGGGATTTATCCAAAAAGGTGAAGAGCGCAATGGGGACAAGAGCCGTCCGCGGTGAGTATATGGGCGCATTTGCGCCTTACGGATATGTAAAGAACCCGGATAATGTACACCAGCTTATTCCCGATGAAGAAGCGGCAGAGGTGGTGCGGTTTGTATTTACCATGGCGGCAGAGGGGAAGAAAAAACCGGAGATTGCACGGTTCCTTAACGAGCGGGGTACGCCTACCTGCATGGAACATTTCCAGGCGCTGGGGCTGAAAAGAAAAAGTTATAAAGAAAAAGAAAAAAAGCTGTGGACCGTTACAACCATTGGCGACATGCTGAAAAAAGAGGTTTATCTTGGAAAGACTGTCTGGAGGAAAACAAGGCAGGCGGAAGTCGGATCGAAGCGTCAGGTTAAAAATGACAGGTCTGAATGGATCATTATTGAGGGAACACATGAACCCCTTGTGACGCAGGAAATGTTTGATACAGCAAATGCAAAGGCGTTCACGCATGAGAAGAAAATTGTCCCGGCAGGACGGAAGCCACAGCCGATCCTTTTCTGCCCGCACTGTGGGAGGCGGCTTACGCTGACCAGCTGGGGAAATGCCTACCGGTGCGGGGAGGCGGCAACTTCCGGCATTGCGGAATGCAGGACGATCCATGTGGACAGAGAACGGCTGGAGAATGCTGTATTGTCCTGTACCCGCACGATGGCGGGCATGGTGTCGGCAGAGGTGTCCAGAAAGAAAAAGGAATGGGAAAAGACAGTGGCCATTGAGGAAGAAATAAGGAAGCTGGAAGCGGAGGGAAAAAGACTTTCTTCAAGAAAACTCAGGCTGTATGAAGATTACCGTTCCGGAAAGTTCTCAAAGGAACAGTATCGCAGGGAATATGAAAGTACAGCCAGCCGGATTCTGGAAATAGAAAAAAGGATACCGGAGCTTAAGGACGAGGTAATGCAGATCAGGGAACAGATGATACATATGAAAGAGAGGGAGGCAGAACTGGAAGGGCTGGCATCGCTTGAAACTTTCGATAAGGGAAGACTGGCGGCTGTGATTGACAGGGTGCTGGTTTACAGCGAAGAACGGATAGAAATAGTCTGGAAGATGGATGACTGGTTCTTTCCCGAAGCAGTGAGGGAGAAAGAAGTGGTTACGCTGGAATAAAGTAATGTAGGAAATAATGTGGGAAAGGCATCATGGAGCTGGTTCTGTGGTGTCTTTTCTATTAAAAAAGTAAATTAATTTTTTTAGATTTTGCTTGACAAAAGCAGAAATATGTGCCCTGCGATGGCAGGATGTAGATTTAAAGCATGGGATAATATTTATAAATAATTCTTTACAACGAATAAAAAAGAGGAAAACAGATAAAAAGACAGACTTGATTTTAGGCTCTCCCAAAACAGAAACTTCTATTCGGATAATCCCGATTAAATCCGATATTTTGAAGACACTGCAGGAAATTCGGCAAGGATATTCCCTAAAGGATTATATACTAAGCGGGAAAAGCGATAAACCAATTGAACCACGCAATATGCAATATTATTTTAAACAATTACAAATCAAGGCTGGGATTGAGCCATTGTGTTTTCATTCCCTAAGACATACTTTTGCAAGTGTCTGTATACAATCTGGGATGGATGTGAAAACCTTAAGTGAGATACTTGGACATGCCAATGTCAATACTACATTAAACTATTATGTCCATAGTTCCATTGATCAGAAATTAAAGCAAATTGAATCGTTAAGTTATTGAAATAATTTTTTCTTGTATTGGATGTGTGTTTTTTCGTAGAAGGGCTACATATACGAAAAGATGTTATAGGGATGATAGATATAGATATGTCAGAGGCTAAAAGCTATATAGTATACATATATAATTTTTGACTGCTGCAAAATACATTGTGTTAGCTTGGAAAACAAAGTATGATGCAGCAGGGGAAAAATAAATTTGAATACTAACTCAAAAGAGGGTGATTTTATGAGAGTAACAGCGGTAGTAGTAACATACAATAGGCGTGCGCTTTTAAAGGAGTGTGTAAATGCTTTATTGTGCCAGGACTTTGAAGATATAAATATTCTATTGGTTGATAATCATAGTACTGATGGAACGATAGAATATATAGAAAGTCTTTTGGATAATAATATGGTACAGGCTTTATTTCTGAAACAGAATATAGGTGGGGCGGGAGGTTTCTATGAGGGGATAAAATATGCTGTTAAAGATAATGTTGATTGGCTATGGCTTATGGATGATGATACAATCCCTGATGTAAATGCATGTTCGGAACTGTGTAAAGCTGTGTGTGTTATAAATGATAAAATTGGCTTCCTTTCTAGCAATGTTTATGGAATGAATCAAGAATGTATGAATACACCAAGGATGAATTTTACTCAAAAGGGTAAAAACGGTTATGGAGATTGGAACAAGTATCTTTCAGAAGGGCTAGTTAAGGTGAATAGTGCCACTTTCTGTGCCTGTTTTATCAGTACAGAGGCTGTAAGAACTATTGGTCTGCCAATTAAAGAATATTTTCTATGGGGAGATGATACAGAGTATACATTACGCTTATCAAGATATTATGGGCAGGGGTGGCTTGTTGGGAAAAGTAAGGTTTTACATAAAAGAGAGAATGGAAAATCACTGTCAATAAAAGATGAAGATAACCAAAACAGAATAAATGTTTATTTTTATTATACAAGGAATTATCTTATTAATGTCAGCTTATATTATTTTGGATATTTAGGTGCTTTTGCCAAAACTATGCAATTTATTCTTATTATTTTGCAAATTTTGTTTGGGAATGTACAGTATAAAGGAATGAAGATAAGAGTCTTGGTGAAGGGTATATTTGCCTTTTGGTTTAAAAGGTATGATGCTAAAGCTATAAAGAAAAGAATGGTTAGATAAAGAAAGATGAGTAAATAAGATGATGTTATTATTAACGTTAATTTGTGTATGTATATATGTTTATTTTGCTGGCATGGTATTACCCAATAAAAGTGTTATTGTTACAGTATGTATAGGATTTTCTACATTCATCTGTTCCTATATATTGTGTAGTGGGATGCTTTTCTTATTTGATTTTTTTAGTGTTATAAAAGCACTTATTTTATCTTTTATTATTATTACCATTTGCACGATATTATATTATATGAAAGGAAATAAAAGTAAAGTAATATTTGATTTTGGGAAACATATTTATTTGTTATTTGCGATTTCAATGATGATAAATTGTGTAATAGTTCAATTTGGCTTTTTTGGAATGGGACAGGATGAGGGATGCTATCAAACACAAGCACTTTTTTTCCTGAACGGATTTAATAATATAGAATACACTTTTCAGGAATTTTACAATTTAGAGCAGGCAGAACAAGAAAGTTATAAAGAATTTTTGGCATTAATGGTTAATTTTTATAATACCGACTTTATGGAGCTTGGTGTAGATATTGGCAGTGATGAAGCTACAGGAGTGTTCCATGGCCTTCCAACAGCACCAGCAATATATGCTCTAAGTGCTAGCATATTTGGTGTAGCAGAAATGTCATTAATTAATATGTTTATATATATTTGTGCAATGTTGCTCTTATATATGACTTGTTTGAAAGCGAATATGCCAAAGATTGTAAGTACAGTTGTAATGTTGATGACGGCACTGTCTCCAATAATTTTATGGGTGGCAAAGTCAACATTGACAGAGATTATACTAACACTTTTGGTGGTTATGCATTTATATTTTCTTGTTGGTGAACCCGAAAAAGTATTTTATTCACTACTGCCTATTTTTGCTTTTTCATTTTATCATTGTAGTATATATATTTTTATTCCAATGTATGTAGGTATATATTTATTTTTATATCTGCGGACAAAAAAAAGAGAGTATGCTATATCTGCAATTATGGCAGCGATAGCTTTTGCAGTGGGGTATTATATGATGCTGAAAATAGCATTGTATTATACTGTATATAATAGTGTTCATATTTTGTTCGGTTTTTTGCCATGGAAAATATTATATGCAGTTCCTGTTTTGGCTGTTCTTATTACCATTGTATCGGTTTTATTAATTAAGAAAGCCTTTATGCAGGGGAAATTTAGTAGTAAGGATTTAGCAAGACTGGATAATTCAAAAACTGCAAAATGTTTACTTAGAATTATTTTGGTAGTATCATTAATAGGTTTAATTTATTGTCTGTTTACATGTTGGAATTATTCTTCATTTAACACTTTATATAGTAAAATTGATAAGATGCATAAGAATATTGGATTTACGCCAACGGCTGCTTATTGTTTAACTACAGGTGTCTTTTTATATCCAATAGCCTTTATCTATATTTTTTTTAAGCCGGAGAAGTTTCTACGTAGTAAATACATTGTGATTACAATTGAATTTGTATACATTGTATTAATTGTGAATGTATTTTTCAGGCAAACACTGCCATATTATTATTATTTTTGCAGATATTTGGCTTATAGCATACCACTTGTCATCATTATTATTGCGTTGTCCATTGAGGAAATTTTTAATAAGAAACTTGTTACTATACTTTTTTTTATGGGAATCGTGCAAATGTGGCCATCAATAAGCTTGCTGATTACTACTCAAGATGATACGCGTATGGAGTGGGATGTACTTATTGCGATAGCGGAATCAATACCTAATGAGACAGCTGTCTTGTTTGAAAAGGATCAATTTGCTCAAATATCTGCATGTGCAATAAAGGCAATGACCGGGGCAGATATTTATCCTATTGAGGAGAATTTGGATTTCCAGGCAGAGAAGCTGAGTTCTATATATTCCAGTATTTATTTAATAAAGGAATCTTATGATGAGTTAGATTATGAGGTGATATATAGAGATACATATATAGAATCAAATGATGATAATTTAAGCTATAGGAAACCATATTCGCCAGCACCATATAATTTTGTAAATAGAACACATATGGTAACTGTATATAATATTTGCATTGAAAGGTAGGGGCTAATATTGAGAACAAAAGGAAATAAATATGAATAGAAAAAAGGTAATTATGCGTAATAGTATTATAGGTACAGTAACTCAAGTGTTTCAAATGCTGATGTCATTTATAATCAGAAAGATATTTATTCGGTATATTGGTATTGAGTATCTTGGAATTAACGCTGTGTTAACAGAGATATTAGAGATGCTATCGCTGACAGAGTTTGGCGTGCAGAATGCTATTATTTTCAGGTTGTATAAACCGTTACTTGCTAATGATATTGATGTTGTATCAGAAATAATATTTCTATTAAGGAAGTTGTATTATATCATAGGTAGTGTAATTCTGGTTACTGGTTTTTGTCTATTTCCATTTTTAAAATATATTATAACTAATGTTGAAGTTTCTATGTCAGCAGTTTACATTGCATATTTTATTCTTTTGCTTTCTTCGGTTTTAACATACTATATGGGTTATTGGAGAACTTTGCTGTATGCAGATCAAGGACAATATATTTTATCAACGATTGATGCAGTAGTTAATTTTGTAGCAAGCATTTTAAGAATAGGCGTAATCGTATATTTTAAGAGCTTTTATTTATATATATTTATCGTACTTTGTAAAAATACGATTTCTAATTTAATTGTGACACGTTATACACAGAAGAAATATTTAGGTTTAAAATCAGACATAGTTATTTCCAAGGAGTTGAAAAGAAATATATTAAAGGATGTTAAAAATATTTTTGCAGGAAAGGCTGCAGGATATGTATATTCTTCAACGGATAATCTTGTTATATCAACAATAATAGGCACAGTAGATGTTGGATATATCGGAAACTATAAAAGTATAACTACTGCAGCCAATACAGTGATGACGAATATATTTTTATCAATGCAGCCAATGGTTGGGAATTATGTTGCATCTGAATCTAATGAAAAGGCGTATGACTTTTTTGAAAAATATTCATTTATAAGATTTTTTATAGCATGTATGCTATTGATCCCGCTTATAAATACAATTGAGCAATTTATTGTATGGTGGATTGGTTCAGAATATGTTCTAAATCGATCAATACCGATGCTAATTATTATAGATATTTATATATCAATTGTTCATGGTTCCACAGGGGAATTTATTCTTGCGAAAGGCTTGTTTTCTTATGAACGGACGATGGGAATAATAGGGGCAATCGTTAATATTTTTACGTCTATTATAGGTACATTTATACTTGGATTAGAGGGTGTTCTTTTAGGAACTGTTATTAGTCAGATAATAATGTGGGCAGGTCGTAGTATAATCGTGCATAAATATTGTTTTGCATATAATAATAAATATTTTTTTCGCTATTGGATAAAAGAGATACAGTTTTTTATTATATTTATGGTTGAATGTGTATTTACAAATAAATTGTTTTTTCTATTTAACGGAATGGGGGGGATTAGTGTTATTATAAACAAGATAATCCTTTCATTTATATTATGTTTTATTATTCATTTTATTGTTTGGAGAAAGACAAAGGAATATATTTACTTTAAGGAATGGAGCTTTTCATTAATAAAAAGTGTTATGAGGAAGTTTGGAATATAATGAGAAGTATATAGTGTTGGGTGAATCAGATGGAAAGATATAATGTTATTATGCCTATTGTAGAGGCAGATATTTCTGTGGCAATATTTAATATTCCCTATATTTTAGCGAATTTAGAACCGCAGAAGATATATATTATTGCTAATAAATCGATAGAGGACTTCTTTAAAAGTATTGATAGATGCTATTTTGTGGATGAAGATAGTCTATATGATGGTATGAATTATAATAGCATAAAGAATATTGTTATAGAGCGATGTGGAAGTCAGGAAAGGACGGGATGGTATTTTCAACAATTTCTTAAGATGGCATATGCGTTTAATTCTAAAGACAGATATTACCTTTTATGGGATGCTGATACAATTCCCTTAAAAAAGATTTCCCTTTTTGATGTAGCAAATAGGCCTGTATTTACTTTGAGAACGGAATATCATAGACCATATTTTGATGTAATAGAAAGGATTATTGGGATTTCAAAGTGTGTGGATTGTTCTTTCATATCTGAACATATGGTAATAGATAAGGAGATTATGATTGAATTAATTAAAAAGATTGAAGAGAATAATAAAATTAATGGAAAGACTTTTTATGAAAAAGTCTTAAATTCAATTGATGTTAAGGAACTTCCGTTATCGGGATTTAGTGAATTTGAGACTTATGGAACGTATACTTGTACATATTATCCTGATAAATATCAATTTAGGCAACTTAAAACTTGTAGACAGGCAAAAAGATTATTGGGAGATATGAGAGATGAGAAGACTCTTAAGTGGGCATCAAATTCTTTTGATACAATATCATTTGAAAAAACAGATGTGCAGTATAAAAAGGGAAGAATTGTTAAATTACGAATTGTACAAAAATTTTGTTCTATGAAATTATTAATAAAAATACTTTTCAGATATTTATATTAAATATTTGATAATTAATCGACTATGGTATTGGAAGAATGATAAAGATTAATCCAGGGGGAAGTGAAAATGTATAAAGGTATGATTTCGGTGATTGTACCAGTATATAATGTAAAAGAATATTTGGGGCAATGTGTAAATTCTATCATAAATCAGACATATGAAAATTTAGAGATTATTCTAGTTAATGATGGTTCTACAGATGGAAGTGCGGGGATGTGTAATTATTATGCTGAAAATGATAGGCGGGTAACAGTTATTCATAAAGATAATGGAGGATTATCAGATGCTCGTAATATTGGTGTAGAGGTAGCAAATAGTGATTTTATTACATTTGTAGATTCAGATGATTATGTTGGTGAGAATTATATTAATGATATGGTTAAAGAGATTGATAATGAAATAGATATAGTGATTTCTATGACGGTTAAGTTTTATGATAAGATTATTGTGCCAGAAGATAAAAATCATATGATTCTGTTTAACTCTGAAGAAGCTTTATCAGATATGCTATATAGGAAAAATATTCCAATATATGTAAATGCGAAATTATATCGAAAGATTTTATTTCATAATATTAGTTTCCCTAAAGGACAGATTTATGAAGATTTATCAATTATGCATTTGTTAATACATAAGGCAAGAAAGATTGCATATATAGAGAATTATAACTATTATTATAGACAAAGAAAAGGAAGCATTATCAATTCTGAATTTTTAAATGACAAAATGATACAGATTAAGGAGTGTAAGAAGTTGGTAGATTTTATAGAAAGAGAGTATCCAGCTATAAGAAATGCGGCATATTCGAAATCGTTTATAGTAGCATTAAATTTATATAGAACTATACCGCTTTCAGATAGATATAGAACAAATAGGCATGAGGCATTACAAATTGTAAAAAAGTATAAATATATTATTTTTAGAGATAAAAATAATAAGAAATTTACAAGATTTGTTGCATTAATCTCTATAATATATACTCCAATTGTACGTTTGGGAGCTGGCATATATATTTTTCTGGTTAAGAATAGCATGTTTAGATTAAAACGTCCCATATAAAAAATGGTAGATTGGATATAAAGGAGAAGGAGATTTTTATAAATTATGAGTATGTCCTAAGATGAAAGTAGTCAGATATGGACGCTATAAACCGAGATAATTTAGTTATAGAACAGTTGTGAAAACGTTCTAAGGGGGATAAAACTGTTGGATGTAGGGGCAGGAGAAATGTAATATAAAAGATTTTTAATTTAGATTATATCCCAGGATTTTTGTTAATGTAGGGCAAATACAGAAGTAAATTATGTTTTATAGATAAAAATAGAACTTTGATAAATTTTGTACCATTTCATTATTGTACTGGATTCAATTTTTTGTATAAGAAATATTTAGTGAATCATAGATTTAAAGTCATTGAATATGAATGTTATGGAAATTATTATTCATACTTGTTGCAGGGAATTAATCGTATCATATATTTAAAGAAAATCAGAAAAGAGGTTTTACTATAAGGAAGGAGATTGATGATGGCAGCACTGTTGAAATATATAGAATCGAATGAAGATATGTCAGATTTGTTATGTTTTGGATATCATATAAAAGCAATAAGGATTTAATTAGTTTGGCGGAGTGCGTAAATATGGAGGGATAGAAAATGTCAAAGAATTTAATTCCGAAAGTAATACATTATTGTTGGTTTGGGCGTAGTGAATTGCCTGATTCGGTTAAAAGAAGCATTGATAGTTGGAAGAGAATATGTCCAGGATATGCTATTATTCAATGGGATGAGAGTAACTATGATTACAATAAAATAAATTACGTAGCGGATGCATATAAAAGAAAAAAGTATGCGTTTGTTTCTGATTATGCAAGATTAGATATTATATACAATAATGGCGGTATATATTTGGATACGGATGTTGAATTAATTAAATCTTTAGATACACTGTTAGAGAACAGAGCTTTTGCAGGGATAGAAAATACAGGTATTGCTTTAGGGTTAGGGTTTGGTGCACAAAAAGGAGTACCAGAATTAAAGGATATGATGGACAGATATAGGGAGGTAAGCTTTCTAAATAAGGATGGGAGTTCAAATCTTACACCTATGCCAGTGTATACAACGGAATACTTTATAAAAAAAGGATATAAAATGCGTAATCGAAATAGGATACAGAGAATTGGCTCTTTTACCATATATCCAGCAGAATATTTTAATCCAAAGAATATGATGACAGATGTGATTGATCTCAAAGACAATACCTATTCAATACATCATTATGATGCTTCTTGGCATGGAGGGGATGAACAGAAAGAATTAAGAAGGCAACGATGGTTATTTAAAAAAAATATATGGTTATGGAGAGTCTATAATGGAATTAAAACATTAAGAAAAGAAGGAATATATCCTTTAATTAATAAAATTCAGCGAATGAGGATAGATAAATGAAAAACCCTATGATAACAGTATTTACGACAACCTATAATCGAGGATATATCATAGAAAATTTATATAAGTCATTGTGTAATCAGATAAGTAAAGATTTTGAGTGGGTAATAGTTAATGATGCAAGTAATGATAATACAGATGAATTAATTCATATTTGGATAGATGAAGGTAAATTGGATATTCATTATATAAGAAATGAAGTACGGGGAGGAATAGCTAACGCAATAAATATAGGTATTAAAGTAGCAAAAGGAAAACTTTTTTTTAAGATGGATGACGATGATGAATTAACAGATGATGCTGTTGAGTTATTAGTTGGCTATGAAAGGACTATTTCCGGATTAAGTGGATTTGCAGGGGTTTCTGGATTAAAAAGTTTTAAGGATGGAAAAGCAATAGGAAAAGAATGGAGGCATAAGGAAAAATATATAGATGCAACAAATTTTGAAAGAAAGAAATATAATTTGGATCACGATAAGGCGGAGGTCTATTATGTACATATATTGAGAAAATATGGTCCATTTCCCCAGTTTGAGCAGGAAACATATGCTTTTGAGGCGATATTATGGAATAGAATTGCTAATGCCAATTTAAAGTTAAGATGGTTTAAAGATAAGATATGCATTTGTGAATATTTACCTGATGGAGAGACTATGCATTATTTCGAAAACTGTATGAAATATTTTAGGGCATATTCTTATTTGATTGATAATTATAAAGATTATAGACAAGTAAAATTTTTACAGCGATTTGAAGCTGTATCTAAATATTTTGCTGTATGTATTGTAAAAAAAATAAAATTCAGTGAATTGCGGAATTACTTTAATTGGAATCAATGGTGGATAGGGATTGCGTATATATGTGGCATTATAATTTATTGGCTTAGATTGCTTTTAAAGCCTGAAAGATATAAAAAGTACTATAATATATAGAAAGATGGGGATATTGTGATGCCAGAAGTTGTATCAGTTATTATTCCGGTATACAATGTAAAGCCGTTTTTAACGGAGTGTATAAATTCTGTTATAAATCAGACCTATAAAAATATTGAGATTATATTGATAGATGATGGGAGTACAGATGGAAGTGACAAAATATGTGATGCATATATACATAAGGATAAAAGGGTTAAGGTTGTACATCAATAACTTCTCGGAATCTCAATGAATGTGATTCTAACTGAAAATTGACAACTGAATATCGTACAGGAAAAGAAATTTGAGAAAAATGGACATAAACATTGGACATAGCGGGTACTAT